>OKWJ01000082.1_pt1 | contig 140781 bp, 137 predicted proteins | sample 1607121 | NCBI WGS metagenome assembly OKWJ01 (sample SAMN04414080, study PRJEB24778) | human gut metagenome | material: faecal | host: Homo sapiens | reverse complement strand
CAGGACTCAATTCCACCACCCTGTCGGGCAGTGGAATTTAAAATTTCATTTTAGTAAAATGATAAGATTCATAAAAAGCACTTGAAAAATGTTCAGGTGCTTTTTATAATGGAAGAAAAGCAAAAAGTTAGAAAGAGAGACAAAGAGCAATGATGGATATCAAAACGTATTTATATAATACTTTGACAAAGTCGGTGGATGAGTTTGTGCCTAATGAGGAAGGAAAAGTTGCGATGTATACCTGTGGACCGACGGTGTACCATTTTGCACACATTGGAAATCTTCGCAGTTACATTATGGAAGATGTACTTGAAAAATACTTGCGTTATGTTGGCTACGATGTAAAACGCGTCATGAATATTACGGATGTCGGACATTTGACAAGTGACGGTGATACCGGAGAAGACAAGATGCTAAAGGGAGCGAAAAGAGAGCATAAGACAGTTATGGATATCGCCCGCTTTTACACGGATGCATTCATGGCTGACTGCGAAAAGTTAAGCATCAAACGTCCGGATGTTGTAGAACCTGCGACAAACTGCATTCCGGAATTTATTCACATGATTGAGGTGCTCTTGGAAAAAGGATATGCTTATATTGCAGGAGAGAATGTGTACTTTGATACCTCAAAATTGGATAATTATTACGTTTTATCTTCTCAGAATGAAGAGGATTTGCAAGTTGGTGTCCGCGAGGATGTTGAAGAAGATACAAATAAGAGAAATAAGACAGACTTTGTCCTTTGGTTTACCAAATCGAAGTTTGATAATCAGGAATTGAAGTGGGACAGCCCTTGGGGCGTTGGTTATCCGGGATGGCATATTGAGTGCTCCTGCATTAGTATGAAACATTTGGGAGAATATATGGATATTCACTGTGGTGGTGTCGATAACATTTTTCCTCACCATACGAATGAGATTGCTCAGAGTGAGGCCTACATCGGTCATAAGTGGTGTAATTACTGGTTCCATGTCAATCATTTAAATACGAAGAATGGGAAAATGAGTAAGTCAAAGGGTGAATTTTTGACTGTTTCTCTTTTAGAGGAAAAAGGATATAATCCGATGGCATACCGTTTCTTCTGTTTACAGTCACATTACCGTAAACCGCTTGAATTTTCGTGGGATGCACTGGATAATGTAGTAAGTGCGTATGATAAGTTAGTAAAGAGAATTGCCAATCTATCAACGGATGGAGAAGTGGATGCGGCTGCGTGCGAAGAATGGAAGATGAAATTTGCAGAGGCACTTTCTCATGATATTAACACCAGTTCGGCAATTACTGTTTTATATGATATGTTAAAGGCAGAACTTTCGGATGCTTCGAAACGTGTGTTAGTGCAGAGCATGGATGAAGTACTTTCTTTGCAGCTTGAGAAAGCATGGGAAGAAAAAAAGGCAGATGTGGACGATGAACTGGCCTCTTATGTAGAGGGAAAAATACAAGAGAGAAAAGAAGCAAAAAAAGCAAAAGATTTCGCAAAAGCTGATGCAATCCGCGAGGAATTGTTAGCAAAAGGAATTGTGTTAAAAGATACCAGAGAGGGTACTTTCTGGGAAAAGCAGTGATAGGAAAGGATGGATGGCATGAAAAGAAAATTAGTGAGTCTTTTCTTGTGTCTTATGCTTATGGTTGTGAGCGTGACGGGATGTCAGTCAGATTCCGTTACGGATGAGACAAAAAAAGAAGTGCAGACAAAGAAAAGCCAGGTGTTATCGTTATACAAGGAAATTGAGACGATGATTCAGAAAAATCACATCGAGGCAGATGCCGATTTTGCAAAGATGAAAGAAAAACTTACGTCGATGTCAAAAAAGGTAGATGAAAAGATTGAGGATACGACAGAAGAGGATGCAAAACAAGCCATCACGGAGTTAAAGCGATTAGAAACAAATTTGCAGCAAACAAAGAAAAATGTCGAGGCACACATAGCAAAATAAAAAATCAAAAAAGGGGCATATCAAAGGATATGCCTCTTTTTGAAATCGAATATCAGTCTTTATCTCCTAATTCTAAGTAAAAGTTAAGAAAGTCAGTGCGTTTTTCCTTTGTCGCCGCAATCGCAGAACGCGGGTGACGGTTCATCTGACCGGTCAAAAGATAGGGAATGTTATATCCCCAGACAACACCGGACTCTTTTAAGGGCACGATATGTTTTTCCAAAAACTTAAGAAGCGGAATAATATCATACTTAGGATTTTTCAAAAATCCTAACAACTGCTCGCTGGCACAGTTTCCGGCACCGCGGCCCATGCCGTTTACAGTGGCGTCTAAGTAGCTGACACCCCTGGTAAGAGCGGTGATTGTGTTGGCAAAGGCTAACTGCTGGTTGTTATGTGCATGTATACCGGTAAATTTACCAGTATTTTCGGCTGCCTCCAAATATTGGTCAGATAAGTCATCAATCTGCTCCATATAGAGAGAGCCGTAACTGTCTACTAAGTAAATACCATCGACTTCGCTTTCTCCAATCAGCTGCAGTGCTTCTGTGATTTCTGATTCCTTTGCGTTGGAAATTGCCATAATGTTAATCGTTGTTTCGTAGCCCATATTTTTGCAGTGTCTTACCATATCAAGAGCTGCCGGAATGGTATTGATGTATGTTGCAATACGAACCAGATCAATGACACTTTCCTCACGTGGGATAATGTCACGTTTGTAATTGCATCGGCCAACGTCTGCCATAACAGCAATTTTCATATCCGTATCGTTGTCACCAACGATGTTGCGAAGGTCAGCCTCTTCACAGAATTTCCATGGTCCGAAATCTTTCGGGTCAAAAATATCTTTGGATGCTTTATAGCCAAATTCCATATAATCTATGCCAGCTGCAACATTCGCAGCGTATAAATCACGTACAAAATCTTCCGTAAAACGGAAATCATTCACAAGTCCTCCATCCCGAAGAGTAGCATCTACCACTTTAATATCCGGGCGATAAGAAAGCAAAGAACCTCTTTTCTTTGACATTTTCGTGTACCTCCTTTGTAATTTTATCTTTCCTGCCTATTGTATCAGAAAATTCATAGAAAGAAAAGGATTTCTTATTGCTATTTTTTCAAATACAAGGTAAAATATATTGTTGTAACATCCAATAACAGATGTTGAGAAAGCATAGGAATATGGAGGATGATGAGATTGAAAAAATGGATTGCTTTATGGAGTGCACTATTGATGATGATAAGCATTCTGCCGGTGATGCCGGTTTCGGCAGAAGAAGTTTCGGCACTTGAGCAGGCAAAACTTTGTATTGATACTATATTGACTGCTGCACCTGCGCCGGAAGATTACACATTTTCGGAAGAACTGGCAGATGAAGTGGATAAATTAGGAAAATTACTTCAAACGGGGCTTAGCACATCTGAGATTGACACATTGGATGCGTATGTTGCCACAAAGACGACATCGGAGGTACCGGGAGAGGATGAGACAACGACAGAGACCGTTACCCGTTATCAGTCCGTGCAGAAATTCTATCAGGATTATGCCGATGCACAGAATGCGGCATTAGAGGAACTGGCAGCACCGATTCATACAGCAGTAGATGCCATGTTAGCAAGACCTTTAACAAGAGAAAATTACAAGACGGCAAAAGAGAGTTATGAGAACGCCTCTGCCCACATAAAAGCGGCAGTGGATGCGGATGATGTGAATGCACTGAATCAGATTCGCGAACTTTTGGAACTGGTAGACAGTGCAGATCGCGCATTTTTACGAATTGAAATGCTAAAGGCAGATGCTTCTGCCGGTGATTATAACTTATTTTTAGAAGATGTTCAGTCCGCAAAAACAGCCTATGGATTGTATGAAAGTAAATTTGCGGAACTCCGCCGTTATACAAAATATGCAGACTGTTTAATCAAAGCAATGAAAAATTCCTTGTTTGAAAATTATGAGAAATATGAAAAAGCAAATATTATCGCAGACGTTGAGCAGGCGTATGATGATTTAGGTGTCTATGATGTTCTTGACGATACCGTAAAAGAAAAACTGGATGTATTGCAGGATGCAGTAGATGCCGGTGCAGCCAGCAATTTTTCACTTTCGGTTTACGACTATTACCGTGGAGAGGCAATTCAGTATGTGCTGACTCAGTACCGCAACATTGAGACCTTTGAGGAAATGATTGCATTGACCTCAGAAACGCCGAAGAATAAAACAGAACTTACCGCGGCACTTCGTGCTTACCGCTACTACAATCAGGAACTTACTGCGGATGAGAAGGATTTGGTGGCACCTGAACTTGTGAAAAAGATGAACAATGCCGTATTGTTAAATACAAACTGTGAGGAAGTAAAAAAACAGATTACAGATATTGGTACGGCAGCGTCGGATGATGAATTTGAAGATTTCACCAAACGTTATGAGCAGGCATACAAATCCTATCGTTTATTTGTTAATTCTTACAGCGGAATTTGTGATATATCGGATTTGATTTCGAATCTGTCAACACTGGATGAAGCAACCGACCGTTTGGAAATGCTTAAAAGTATTCGACAGATTGAAGAGACGGAAGATGCTTTAATGTGTTCGAAGAAATTGCAGATTGAGAGTCTTTTAAATGCATATGCGTCTTTGGATGAGGACAAACAGGCAGCTATTTATAATATTGATTCTCTTCGTGAGATTAATGCCGATGTACAGGTGGCAAGTGCCCTGCGTATTCAGGTTGATACACTCCGGAGCGGAGAGGGCGGTTATTCTCTGTTAGATGAGGATACGGTGAAAAAACTCCGTGCAGACTACGAGCAGATGACGGATCGTCAGAAGAGATATTTTGGAAGTTCTTATTTGAATCAGTTAGAGGCTATTGAGAGGCAGTTAGATGCAGAAAATATGAATGCAGCACTCCGTGTATCATCACTGATTAATCAGATTGGTACGGTGAATGCAAAGGCAAAAGACCGTATTGAGAGTGCAAGAAAGGCATATGATGCACTCAGTGAGGCGCAGAAAGCTTATGTGGCAAATCTGGCTGCATTGGAAACTGCGGAGACGGCACTTTCAAAATTGGAGTTTTCCATTGCGAAAGCGACGGTATCTTCCCTTGGAAGCTATCGTTACAGCGGAACTGCCCTGACACCTTCGTTTACTGTTACGTTGAATGGAGTTAAGCTTGTGCAGGATTTGGATTATTCCGTAACTTACTTATCAAACAAAAATGTTGGCACTGCAAAAGTAGTGATTCGAGGCAAAGGTGTTTATACAAATTCACTTACAAAAACTTTCACCATTCGTCCGGAGACGATGGCAAGCGCAGTAATTAATGGATGTAAAGCAAAATACAGTTATACCGGCAAACAAGTGAAACCTTTGATTCAGGTTGTTTGGAATGGTAAGGTTTTGAAGAACAATACCGATTATACATTACTTTATAAAAATAATAAAAACCGTGGGGCTGCCGGCATTGTTGTCAGTGGAAAAGGCAATTATTCCGGTACATTGACGGCTTCCTTTACGATTGTCCGTGCCTCTGTGAAAAAGGCAAGTGTTACCGGATTGAAAGCAGTTTATGCACGTACCGGTAAGGCTATTAAGCCGAAAGTAACGGTGAAACTTGGTGGAAAGAAGTTAAAGAAAAAAAGAGATTACATTCTTTCTTATCGGAAAAACAAGAAAAAAGGTACGGCACTTCTTTATGTAAAAGGTGTTGGCAATTATTCCGGTACGAAAAAAATGAAATTTAAGATTCGTTGACCGATAGTACAAAAGATGGTACAATGAATTTTGATATGCACAATATATAGGAGGAATTTCAAAAATGGATTACAAAAAAGCAGGAGTTGACATTGAGGCAGGTTATAAGGCAGTATCGCTGATGAAAGAGCACATTGCATCGACTATGAGACCGGAAGTATTGACGGATATCGGTGGTTTTTCAGGTGCATTTTCGATGAAAAAGTTTGTTGGCATGGAAGAACCAACATTGGTTTCCGGCACAGATGGTGTAGGAACAAAACTTAAATTGGCTTTTATTTTGGATAAGCATGATACAATTGGTATTGACTGTGTGGCAATGTGTGTAAATGATATTGCATGTGCCGGTGGTGAACCGCTGTTTTTCTTGGATTATATTGCATGTGGTAAAAATGAACCAGAAAAAATTGCGAAAATTGTAAGTGGTGTAGCAGACGGATGCCGTCAGGCAGATTCCGCACTGATTGGTGGAGAGACAGCTGAGATGCCTGGCTTTTATCCGATTGACGAGTATGATTTGGCAGGATTTTCTGTTGGTATCGTAGATAAAAAAGATATGATTACCGGCAAAGATTTGAAAGCCGGTGATGTATTAGTAGGTATGGCTTCTTCCGGTATTCACAGTAATGGTTATTCACTGGTCCGCAGTGTATTTTCCATGAAGGAAGAAACATTAAACCAGAGGTATGAGTCTCTTGAAAGTGACTTGACTTTGGGTGAGACACTTCTTACTCCGACAAAGATTTATGTCAAAGCACTTCGTCAGATTAAAGAGGCAGGCGTGCGGATTAAAGCATGCAGCCATATCACAGGTGGTGGATTCTATGAGAACATTCCTAGAATGTTAAAAGAGGGAACTCATGCAAAAATTAAGAAAGATAGTTTTGTGATTCCGCCTATTTTCAAAATGCTGGCATCCGATGGCTCGATTGCAGAAGAGGCAATGTTTAATACATATAACATGGGTGTTGGTATGATTACAGCAGTAGATAAGCAGGACGTAGATAAAACCGTTGAGGCAATCAAAGCAGCCGGAGAGACACCTTACATCATGGGTGAAATCGTAGATGGCGAGAAAGGAATTACGTTATGCTAAGAGCAGCCGTTTGTGTATCCGGTGGCGGAACAAATCTTCAGGCAATTATTGATGCAGCAGCGGCGGGCACGATTACAAATACGGAGCTTGCACTTGTTATCAGTAATAAGCCGGGAGCGTATGCCTTAGAGCGTGCGAAAAAGGCCGGGATTTCATCGGAAGTCCTTGTTCCAAAAGACTACGAAGACAGAAATGCTTTTGGAGAAGCACTGATTCGCTGTTTAAATGACAAACAGATTGATTTGGTTGTATTAGCTGGGTATCTTGTGATTTTGCCGGAGAATTTTGTAAAAGCGTTTGAAGGCCGTATCATAAATATTCATCCATCGTTGATTCCATCGCACTGCGGTGCCGGATATTATGGACTTAAGGTGCATGAAAGCGTTTTGGCAAGAGGAAATAAAGTGACAGGGGCAACGGTTCATTTTGTTGATGAGGGAACCGACAGCGGTCCGATTATTTCACAAAAAGCAGTAGAAGTGCTTGATGATGACACGCCGGAAGTGTTGCAGAAGCGTGTGATGGAACAGGCAGAATGGAAAATTCTTCCGGAAGCAATTGATTTAATTGCCAATGGTAAATTAGAAATTGTGGATGGAATTGTAAAACGTAAATAACAGTTAGGAGGATATCTCGTGAAAGTTCTTATTGTAGGAAGCGGTGGCCGTGAACATGCCATTGCAGCAAGTGTAGCAAAAAGTAATCAAGTGGAAAAAATATATTGTGCGCCGGGAAATGCCGGAATCGGACAGATTGCAGAATGTGTTGATATTACAGCAATGGAATTTGACAAACTGGCTGATTTTGCAGAAAAAAATCAGATTGATTTGACGATTGTCGGTATGGATGACCCATTGGTAGGCGGTGTGGTTGATGTGTTTGAGGCACGTGGACTCCGTGTATTCGGACCGAGAAAAAATGCAGCGATTATCGAAGGATCCAAAGCATTTTCAAAAGATTTGATGAAGAAATACAACATTCCTACGGCAGCCTATGAGAACTTTACGAATCCGGATGAGGCACTGGCTTATCTTGAGACGGCAAAAATGCCAATTGTTTTGAAGGCGGACGGGCTTGCACTTGGAAAAGGTGTTTTGATTTGCAACAACTTAGAAGAAGCAAAAGCCGGTGTTAAGACATTGATGTTAGACAAGCAGTTTGGTGATGCCGGAAATGAAATTGTTATTGAAGAGTTTATGACCGGACGTGAGGTATCTGTGCTTTGTTATTGCGATGGTACACATATCAAACCAATGACAAGTGCACAGGATCACAAACGTGCCAAAGATGGTGATAAGGGATTGAACACCGGTGGAATGGGTACCTTTTCACCAAGTCCGTTTTATACGGATGAGGTTCAGAAATTCTGTGAAGAAAAAGTATATCAGCCTACGATGGATGCGATGAAAAAAGAAGGCAGAGATTTTGTCGGAATTTTGTTTGTCGGCTTGATGCTTACAGAAGATGGGCCAAAAGTATTAGAGTACAATGCCAGATTTGGTGACCCGGAGGCTCAGGTCGTTCTTCCGCGTATGAAAAATGATATTATTGATGTGATGAATGCCTGCATCGATGGTAAACTCGATGAGATTGACCTTCAATTTGAGGACAATGCAGCGGTTTGTGTTGTACTTGCTTCCGATGGTTACCCGGAGCATTACGAAAAAGGCAAAGTAATCACAGGTTTTGAAAAATTTGATGGTAAAGATGGTTATTATGTATTCCATGCCGGCACGAAACTTACGGATGAGGGCATCGTGACAAATGGAGGCCGCGTACTTGGTGTGACGGCAAAGGGAAAAGATTTGAAAGAGGCAAGAAAGAATGCTTATGAAGCAACAAACTGGATTGATTTTTCAAATAAGTATATGAGACATGATATCGGAAAAGCAATTGATGAGGCGTAAAACGCTTTACAATAAATAAAAAAGGAGAGAATTTATGTATTCATTTGATGAGGTAAAAAATGCCGATCCTGAATTGGCAAAAGCAATGGAACAGGAAACCGGTCGTCAGAATGACCACATTGAGTTAATTGCTTCAGAAAACTTTGTCAGCAAAGCCGTAATGGCTGCTATGGGAAGCACACTGACAAACAAATATGCAGAAGGTTATCCGGGCAAACGTTATTATGGCGGATGCCAGTATGTGGACATCGTTGAAGATTTGGCAAGAGACCGCGCAAAGAAACTGTTTGGCTGTACTTATGCAAATGTTCAGCCACATTCCGGTGCCCAGGCAAACATGGCTGTATTCTTTGCTTTGGTTAAACCGGGCGAGACAGTTATGGGAATGAACCTTGATCACGGCGGACATCTTTCTCATGGAAGCCCGGCAAATATTTCCGGAACCTATTATCACATCGTACCGTACGGTGTGAATGACGCAGGATTTATTGATTATGACGAAGTAGAGCGCATTGCCAAAGAGTGCAAACCGAAAATGATTATTGCCGGTGCAAGTGCTTACTGCCGTAAGATTGATTTCAAGAGATTTCGTGAAATTGCAGATGAAGTTGGTGCTTATCTGATGGTAGATATGGCTCATATCGCAGGACTGGTTGCTTCCGGTTATCATGAAAGCCCGATTCCATATGCTCATGTAACAACAACGACAACACACAAAACACTGCGTGGACCTCGTGGCGGTATGATTCTTTCTTCTGAAGAATTTGCTACGGAGCATAAGTTAAATAAAGCAATTTTCCCTGGTATTCAGGGTGGTCCTTTGATGCATGTGATTGCTGCTAAAGCACTTTGCTTCAAAGAAGCATTGGACCCAAGCTTTAAAGAGTATGGAAAACGTATTATTGATAATGCACAGGCTCTCTGCAAGGGATTGCAGAAACGCGGCATTGATATTGTTTCCGGTGGTACGGACAACCACTTGATGTTGGTTGATTTGGCTGCCAAAGGTCTGACCGGTAAAGAAGTAGAAAAATGGCTGGATGATGCTAATATCACAGCAAATAAGAATACAATTCCAAATGATCCACAGTCTCCATTTGTAACGAGTGGTATTCGTCTGGGAACAGCAGCGGTTTCAAGCCGTGGCATGAATCCGGATGATATGGATCAGATTGCTGAGGCAATTGCAATGCTGATTGATGACCATGAAGCAAATACAGAAAAAGCAAAGGCAATTGTTAAGGAATTGACGGATAAGTACCCATTGTACTAGAATCGTGTGCAATATTTTTATAGAACAAAACAGTAAGTCTGGGCGTATCTGCCCAGACTTATGATTTACGAGGAGTGATTCGATGCAGGAAGCAAAAAAGACGGCAAACCGTATACTGGCGGAGAAAATGATTGAGAAATTAAAGTTACGCCGGATGGAAGGATTTTATGTAGAAACAAAAGAAGAAGCATTAGCACTTGTGAAAGAAAAGTTTCTTACACAGGGGAAATCGGTTTGTTATGGAGGCTCTGTTACCTTACAGGAAACCGGGATTATGGACTGGCTGAAAGAAAGTCCCTGCGATGTAATCGACCGCACCGCATTTTCTACGCCGGAAGAGGAAAAAGAAATTAAGGCAAGAATGATTAATTCCGATTATTTTCTTATGAGTACAAATGCGATTACCACAGACGGTGAGCTGATTAATATTGATGGCAGAGCAAACCGTGTGAGTTTTCTCTGTTACGGACCGGAAAATGTGGTTGTTATTGCAGGTATGAACAAAGTGGTAACGGACGTGGAGTCCGGTCTGAAACGGGTTCGTCTTACTGCCTGCCCGCCAAATGCAGTCCGACTGAACAAAAAAACACCTTGTGCAGTAAATGGTATGTGTGGAAACTGCTACGGGGAGGACTGTATCTGCAGTCAGTTTGTAGTGACAAGGCGCAGTGGAGTGAAAAATCGAATCAAAGTTATTTTGGTTGGAGAAGAATTAGGATACTAGAGAGTGAGAGCATGGCAAAACGAGTTTTTATAGCAGAGAAACCAAGTGTGGCGCAGGAGTTTGCCCGCATATTAAAGATAAATGGAAGACGGGGAGACGGATATCTTGAGTCGGAAGATACGATTGTGACTTGGTGTGTTGGTCATTTGGTGACGATGAGTTATCCGGAAGTTTATGACGCCGCTTTGAAAAAATGGTCGTTAGACACCCTTCCTTTTTTACCGGAGAAGTTTTTATATGAAGTAATTCCCGGTGTGAAAAAGCAGTTTGATACGGTCAGTTATCTTTTGAACCGTGAGGATGTGGATACCATTTACATCTGTACCGACTCCGGGCGGGAGGGTGAATACATTTACCGTCTGGTAGACCAGATGGCGCAGGTTTCTGCTAACAAAAAGAAACTTCGTGTGTGGATTGATTCCCAGACGGAAGAAGAAATATTACGCGGAATCCGCGAGGCAAAGCCGATGGCTGAATATGATAATATTAGCAGTTCGGCTTATTTGCGCGCCAAAGAAGATTATTTGATGGGAATTAATTTTTCACGTGTTTTGTCTTTGAAATACGGATTTTGGCTCAATGATACGTTAAAGGGGCAGAAGTGGACGTCAGTGTCTGTCGGACGTGTGATGACTTGTGTGCTTGGCATGGTGGTAAAGCGTGAAATGCAGATTCGTGATTTTGTCAAAACGCCGTTTTACCGTGTGATTGGCAATTTTGAGTTACAGGGTAAAAAATTTCAGGGAGAATGGAAGGCGGTAGAAGGCTCGAAATATTATCAGTCAACGGCTCTTTATAAAGAAAATGGTTTTAAGGAAAAGGAAAATGCGTTGGCTCTGATTGATTCTCTGATGCAGCCGGAGCCGGTTTTATCGGAAATTGAGCAGGTCGCAAAGAAGAAGGAAAAGAAGAATCCGCCTCTTTTATTTAATCTGGCGGAACTTCAGAACACCGCCTCAAAACTTTTTAAAATCAGTCCTGATGAAACACTTTCGGTTGTTCAGGAACTTTATGAGAAAAAGTTAGTAACGTATCCGCGTACCGATGCCCGTGTTCTTTCCAGTGCGGTGGCAAAAGAAATCGGGAAAAACTTAAATGGATTGCAGGGGTATCCTATGACGGCATCTTTCCTGCCTTATATTTCGCAAAACCAGACGTATAAGGGACTTGAGAAAACACGGTATGTAAACGACAAACAGATTACCGACCACTATGCAATTATTCCGACCGGTCAAGGATTAAGTGCACTTTCACGTCTGGGAGAGTTACAGACAAAGATGTATGAAGTAATTGTCCGCCGTTTTCTTAGTATCTTTTACCCACCTGCGGTATATCAGAAGCTAAATGTAACGGTAAAGGCCGGAGAGGAACGTTTTTTTACATCAACAAAAGTTCTTTTGGAAGAAGGATTTTTGCCTGTTACCCAGTATTCTTTTACGAAAAAGAAGAATCCGGAAGAGATTCTATCGGCAGAAGAAAAAGAAGAGGAAAAAGAGGAGAGTTTTGACTTAAAAGAGGTACTTAATCTCTTAAAAAAAGGCACCTCTGTTTCTCTCACCGAATGTTCGGTAAAAGAGGGGGAGACTTCTCCGCCAAAACGGTATAATTCGGGTTCTATGATTTTAGCAATGGAAAATGCCGGGCAGCTCATCGAGAATGAAGAACTGCGAGAGCAGATTAAAGGAAGCGGCATTGGCACAAGTGCAACGAGAGCGGAAATTTTGAAGAAGTTGTTTTCCATTGAATATCTGAATCTGAACAAAAAGAATCAGATTATTACACCGACGCTAAAGGGCGAACTTGTCTATGGCATTGTATTTTGTTCCATGCCGGAAATGATTTCGCCGAATTTGACGGCAAGCTGGGAGAAGGGCTTAACCGGTGTGGCGGACGGCTCAATCAGCGAGGGTGACTACATGAAAAAACTCGAAGCCTTTGTGCAGCAGGTGGTACAGCGTGCAAAAGGCGGCGATTATCGTGCAAAACTGAATTCTTTTTATCGTTCGGTGCAGCCTCATCATGCAGGGGAAAATAAGAAAAAGCGAACCACGAGAAAGAAGAAAACGACGAAGGCGTAAAGTGAAAATGGAAAGGAGACATAAGATGAGAGTGAAAAGCAAAAAAAGACAGCGGATATGGATTTTCTGTTTGATTATTTCATTTGTGTTTCCTTATGTGCCGGGGAGCGTGTCGGAGGCGGTTACGAAAAGTTATGGAGAGTGGGAGTATGCGGTGATTGATAAGGAAATAAAATTAACTGCTTATACAGGGGATGAGGATGAGATTACAATTCCGGCAGAAATTGATGATAATCCGGTGACACAGTTAGGGGATGGACTATTTGAAGAAAATTCTAAAATAAAAAAAGTGTATTTTCCGGATTCAATCACAAAAATAGGGGAAAAATGTTTTTATCAATGTGTTCGATTAGAGGGACCGCTCACATTGCCAAAGAACTTAATTGAGTTGGGAAAAAGTGCATTTAATGGCTGTGCTTATTTAAGTGGTGACCTTAGTATTCCGGATGGGGTAACGGTAATTGCAGACTGTGCGTTTGCAAACACAGGGCTTGATGGGACATTATATTTATCGGAGTCTGTGACAAAACTAGAATATGGAGCGTTTTTGGCATCCCCATTTCATGGAGAATTAGTAATTCCTAACAATATGCTTTACATTGATGAATATGCATTTTCTTTTACTAAATTCAGTGGAACCGTTATAATTCCGGATTCAGTTACTTATATGGGTGGAAATGTATTTAATTGCGCTGATGGGATTACACGTGTAGACTTATCTAATCAAATAACACATATTTATGGTGGAACATTTGAAAGTACAAGTGTTAAAGAAGTGTTTATTCCAAAATCAGTAACAGCAATCTCAGAAAAGGCATTTCGCAAGGACGGACAAATAACGATATATGGATATGCCGGAAGTTATGCGCAGAAGTTTGCGACAACTAATGGTTATTCATTTGTTGATGTAGATGAACCAGCCACACCTTCCCCAACTCCGTCCATTGTTTATGGGACAAATGAAGATTGGGATTATTCAATTCAAAATGGTGAAGTAACATTGACAAAATATTTGAAAAATTGCCAAGAAGTGGAAATCCCGGCTTCTATCGAGGGGAATCCGGTGACTGTTTTGGGAGATAGTTTGTTTGATAACAACAAGGTTTTAACTAAAATTACCTTTCCAGATTGTATCAAAGTAATAGGTAAATATTGTTTTTATGATTGCATCAATATGGAAGGAACATTAAATTTACCGGCAGGACTAGTTACGCTTTCCGATTATTCATTTTATGGTTGTGAGTTTCTTAGTGGGGAATTAAAGCTTCCGGATGGATTGCAGGAAATAGGAACGAATGTGTTTTATAATACTAATTTTAAGGGAAGTGTTACGATTCCGGATTCGGTTACTTATATGGGAAAGGGTGTGTTTTATTATTGTGATGGTATTACACGTGTACATATATCGAATCAGTTGACGTATATTCAGGAAGGGACATTTAATAATTATGGAATCGAAGAGGTGTATATTCCGAAATCGGTAACAAGAATTTCAGAAGATGCTTTTGGAACATTGAGAAAAGCCGTGATATATGGATATAGGGAAAGTTATGCTGAGGAATATGCAAAGGCATATGGATTTACTTTTGTTGATGTAGAGGCACCGGTACCAACCCTAACGCCAACCCCGACCCCGACGGCAACCCTGACGGCAACGCCGATCCCAGAACCGACGGCAACGCCGACCCAAACCCCGACGGCAACGCCAACTCCGCCCCCAACACCAACTCCTACGTTGATACCGAAACCAACTTTCACGCCAACGGCAACACCGATGCCGGATCCAACGGCATCACCGATACCGACGTCAACACCTGTGCGGGGTGCAGAAAAGCCAATAAATGCACCAATTCCAAAGCAAATTCGTGCGTGGCGGTTAAAGGGAGGAGAAGCTGCTATTGCGTGGAAAGTGGTGCCACAGGCATCTCAGTTTGAGGTGTATCGCAGCAGCAAAAAGAACGGAAATTATAAAAAAATAGCCGTATTGCAAGGGCAGGTGACGCATTATCCGGATAGCAGGACAATGCGGAATAAATACTACTTTTATAAAGTGAGAGCCCTATATCAGATAAACGGAAAAAGCGAATGGAGTGCGTTTTCCAATACAGTGAAAACGAAACGGACACTCTTACGAAAACCCAAAGTCAGAACAAGGAAAAGTAAACATATTTTGACGCTTACTTTTCAAAAGTATGAGGGAAGATATATAGATTTATATGTGGGGAAAAAGGGACGAAAAAAGAAAGCGGTAAAGCTGAAATCCAAGAGAATCAAAAAAACTCTGCGATTGCAGTATGCGGTTAAAGCGAAAAATGTATATTTGTATATCCGCACGTATCTGGGATATGGGAAGAAAAAGAGGTACAGTAAATTTGTGAAGAAAAAAATTAAGTAAATGGTGATGGTAATGGAGCAGCAAAACCAAATAAATAATCAATTTCTCCCTGTGCACACAAAGTTGCAGGAGCGCTATGAGATACTTAAAGTGAACGGCGAGGGCAATTTCGGTATTACTTATATTGGCTGGGACTGCCTGCTGGAAAGTAAAGTAGCAATCAAAGAATTTTTTCCGGTCAGCCGCGTAAGACGTGATGTATCGAAGGGAGAGACGGAAGTTTATGTTTTTCAGGAAAAGGAATATGAACAGATTCTTGAAAAATATTTGGAAGAAGCGAGAAAACTTTCAAAACTGAATCAAATTGATGGAATTGTGTCCATTCGTGACTTCTTTTATGCGAACCATACGGCGTATATTGTGATGGATTACATCGAGGGAACCAGTATAAGAGATTATATTCAGGAGAATGGAACCGTATCAGAGCATGAAGTTAAACAAATGCTCAAACCGATTTTTAGCTCATTGTCGAAAATCCATGAGCAGGGAATTATCCACCGGGATATCAGTGCCGATAATATTATGATTACGGATGATAATCGTGTGATTCTTGTGGACTTTGGATCCGCCAGACAGATTAATCTGGATGAAGATAAAAGCATGACGGTAATGATAAAACGTGGGTATTCGGCACCGGAACTTTACCGGAGTCATGGGGAACAGGGTCCATACACCGATGTTTATGCCGTTTGTGCAACCATTTATTATATGCTTACGGGAAAATCTCCGGATGAAGCAATTGACCGGATTTTGGAAGATGAAACAGAGTCTTTGGTGAAAATGAAAGGCGTGCGTTCTTCCAAGGAGTTTCGCCGGAATGTTATGAAGGGGATTTCCCTAAAAGCAAAAGAGCGTTTTGCCACGATGGAGGAATTGGAAAATGCTCTTTATGTAGATAAGAAAAGGGGCAGGGTGCTTGTCGGTTTGGTTGTTATTATACTTGTCGGGTTGCTTGGAACATTTCTTTTCAACTTTCCAAAAGAGAAAGTGGCATCTGATCCGAAGGAAAAAACAGAAGCAGTGACGAAATCGCCGGAGCCGACACCACAGATGTATAAAATGATTTCAGGAATCGGAAAAACAAAGCAGGAAATTTTAGAAACACTTCCCGGATTAAAGGAAAAGGCAGTTATTGTGACATGGAAGAGTTCTTATGATGAAAATTTCCAAAAAGGGTTTGTAATTGCACAAAGTATTCCGGTGGATGCATCATATTCGAAAGAAAAAACAGTTCATGTAACCTTCACGTTAAGCAAGGGAGTGAAAAAGGTTATGGTTCCATCTGTTGTGGGAATGAACTGCAAAGAGGCAGAAAAGAAAATAAAATCCAAGGGATTTACTTATAAAATTGTTTGGAAGAAAAAGCTAAATGGCAAGGCGTATGTTGTGCTGTCGCAAAGTGTAAGAGCAGGAACAAAAAAGCGAAAAAAAACATGTATCAAACTTACAGTATGCAAAAGCATAACACCAAAGCCGACGACAAAACCAACGAAAAAGCCGAAAAAATATGATGGTGTAATAACTTATTAAGGAGCATGATATGTCACTTGAAAATGCATTGAAACAATTTCTAGAAAAAACAGATTTTGTCCGGTTTGATACCTTTTTTACAGGATTCATACTAGGCGTTCCAAAAGATTGTTATACGGAAGAAGAAAGGAAACAAGCGTGTTCTCTTTTTTGCGAGAAGACAGATAAGAGAGAAATCGCTTCTTATCCGACCATTCGTAAGTGGTTTGGTTTAGGCGGAAAAACAAAGCCGGACCGTATGCAGATTTTTGAAATTGCTTTCGCCCTTTCTCTTTCGGCACAGGATGTAAACTTGATTTTAAAGGATGGAATGTTTGAGCCGGGAATCCGCATTAATGATTATCGGGAAATTATTTTCTGGTTCGGTTTATTAAATCATTTGTCCTATGAAGAGTGTTGCGTGATGATTGAACAATTTGAACGGCATATCAATTCTGACTTAGTCATTGTGCAGGCAACGAATACCGCCGAATTACTGTATGCTTTTGAGAACAACAAACAACTGTCAAAAGATGATTTTACGGACTGGCTTGATTCGATTGCTGGTGTTTTCAAGGGATATGGGAAAACAGCATTGAATTATATGCTCAAATTGAAAAAACTGGTTGTTTCCTACATGCGGAAAGAATGGAAAATATTGCTTGAAAATACGCTGGCTTCCACCGATTTTGAAACTTGGAAGAAAAAGAAAAGAAACCGCCATAAATTATCCGAAGGAGAACAGATTCGGCAATATTTGTATAAAGAAAAATCACTATCGGATGAGAGACGCAAAGAAATTTTAGATATGGTTTCTTTCGTCTATTTTGAAGAAGATAATAATGTTCGTGTTCTCGCGGAAATTTTTCCGGATACACGTATTTCCCTTTTGCGTGACACCCTTTTACGTGGAATGACACAAAAGCATTTGTCGGATTTGTTAAACATTGCGAAGCAGAAAGAAAAGGATATGGAGCTAACAAGAAAGCGTTACGAACTTTTGGATTCAATGGAGAAAAATCCGGAAGCGGTAAAGCAGTTGTCACAGATTGAAAAAAACAAACGGGAGCACAAAAGACGCATGGTTCAAGTTGAGCGTGCAGATTTACTTCCATTCATACAGTACGTTGCCGTATTTCGTTATTTGGAAGAAATCAGTGCCTGCGGAAAAAAGTATGAGGCAAAAAAAGCAAAAGAGCAATTTGTCATTCTTGCCGACCAGATTCTTACCGCCTGTAATATGGCTGTTATCTCAGAAAAATATGAGCTCGATTCGTTGTTGTTACTTGGCTTTCAGGAAGATGACTGCTATTTGTACGAAGAACTGGCAGAACAACTGATAATAATGAAAATGGATTAGGATAAATTTATTTTAAAAGAGCCTGTTAATCAGCTGGATTAGGGCTCTTTTTTTGATGCAAAAAGAGAACATTTGCCGGATAAAAAAACGGAAATTGATTTTTCTTTTGTTCGGTTATAATAACATTAGTTTAGGTAAAAAAAGGAAATTCAAGGGGATAATGACCGCGGATAACAACACAAGTATTGTGAAATTGATTGTGTTAGAATTAGTAAATAAAGGAGGATAAAAGATGAGTGCGGATTCATTTGAAGAAGAGACGAAGTATGCGGAAATTTATATGGAGTTTTCGGATTTGATTGGCGAGAGCAATATGAGAAAAGTATACAATCGTTATCGTGGTCTGAAGGTTGATTTTCCAAAACGGATTTATTCAAAAGAATATGTCGTGCAAATGCTTCGCAAATTTGAAGGAAAAAAGACAGTGTCTGAACTGGCTAAAGAGTATGATTACAGCGAGCGGTACATACGGAAATTAATCGCTCAGGTGAGAGATGAGGAAAATGACAGGAGGAAGAGTAATGGATGAATTTAAATGCCAAAAATGCAACTATACATTTTATGACATCGAAATAGATGAGTGTCCGCATTGTGGATTTCCAATTCAATTGTTTATAGATAGGGAAATGATATTAGATGTTCAAGGAACTCTTGTAGGAGTTAGAGTAGGAGGAGTGATAACCGGTGTTATTCTTATACGAATTATAGAAAAAACATTAAACTTTTTAGAACGTATTATGTTTAAAGGCTCTTATCTAGAAAAGAAAAAGCAATTGGAACTGAGTTGTCCTCCGATTGTAAATGAATACCAGAATTGTTGCAAAGAACTAGAAAATATCCAGAATATACTTGTAAAATTAAGAAAAAAACATAGAGGATATAGTATTCAAATAAATGGAATTACAAGTAAAGTAAAGAAACTTAAAACTAAGCAGGATTCTTTAAAACTGGAAATAGCAGAACTAGAGTATTGTTAAAACCTAAAATGGAAGTTGACTATTTCTGCATTAATATACTTTAGATGTATATTTAGAAAAACGAGGAGGAACCAAAAAGAAAAGATTAAGATTTATTGTAGTGATGTGCTTATTCACTTGCCTTGTTTGTGGATGCAATATTGAACAGGGTGTTAATGATGCAATTGATGGAGTAAATGGAATTGGAAATCATGACAATCAAAGAGAAATTGATGTATATAATGATGCAAAAGATATCATCAGACAAAATTTACAATCACCATCGTCCGCAGTATTCCCAACATATGATTCGGATGGTGTAAACGTTGTAGCAAAGTATGATTCGCCGGATACGTATGTGACAGGATATGTTGATGCAGACAATGCCTTTGGTGCAAATGTGCGTATTAACTATGTCGTACATATTGTGTATGAGGAGTATGCCGGCGTTGGAAATTATCAATATGAGATACAGCAGTTTGGTTAGGAGGAAAAATTGTATGTATGGTAAAAATAAATTATATGAAGGCTACGTATCAAAAGATAAAGATTTACAAGTTAATAAGGTATGGTTTACTTTACTGATTTGTGCATTTATTCTTGGTATTTCGATACTGGGTTCTTATATTTTAGCTAGACCTTTATTTGAAGTTGATTCATTGGGAGACCGGTGGATGGGAACATGGTACAGATATAAAACGGTGAAAGGAAATGACGTGGTTTATGACAATTCTTCTGTTGAAAAAAGGACAAATCGCAGTGTGTTAATTTTGTTAAAAAACCGTGTAGGAATGTGGCGTCATGATTTGGATGATGATCAATTATCATGGCATGCCGAATATACAACTTGTAAACTCAAAATAAATGAGAATCAAAATGAGACATATGATATGTATTTATGGGAAGATGCAATTGTATGTAAGCAACCAGATGGTTCAAAGGAATATTATACGCGACAAAAAGAATTTTCGCCGGAAACGCGGCAGTAAGGCAAATGAGGTGAATTAATGAGATGTTATAAAATTTCAATAAAAGCAGTTATTATATTTGCTATATTGGGTGCATTAATTTTAATTGTTACTTTTTGCTCCGTATATGGTGAAGCTAAATATAGTGGGGTTTGGTACTATGCGCATGATGATAAAGGAAAGGGGGGAAACCCTAAATTGTGTTTTTCCACAATGATAGAGGGAACTTTTATATTACATATGAAAATGGACGATGAGCAAGTGTATGATAATTCAACCTTAAGCGATTTTGGAAGGAAGCATCATCTTGAAGATGGTTATCTGGTTTTTGAAGAGTTAGAAAAAATTGACAAGGATGATTTTTCTGGGGACCCTCCGACCAAAAAATATTTCACAAAAGATAAAAGTGAAGCATGGTCAAATTATTATATTAAAAATTACGCATCTGAAATAATAAGAAATCATTATCATTGGGAACAGTTGTATTATGCACAAAATAACATACATAATGAAAATTGTTTTTTTAGAGGAACTTTTGATAAGAGACTATATTTGGATGATACTAATGCGAAAGTAAAAAAATATAATAAATATCATTTTTCCGTGGAATTCACATATCGAGTATATCAAAGGGGAGAGGGGAATTTTGATATTTTTCAAACAGATGAAGAAAAATTGTATTCTAAATTTAAGTTAGATATTCGTCTTGATGAAAACTATGATGTGTATAAATTAAATATTATTGATGATTAAAGGAGAAAAAAATGGCAAAAGTATGTGAAACGATAGGAACAATTATATGTGGCTTGGCAATTGTTATGTTATGTGCGTGTATCAGAGACCATGATATATACTTTATGAATGAACAATTTACAGCAATAACACTTACGGTAATAGGAACAGTTTTGGTGCTGGGAATAATTATTTTTGTTATTGGTGCAACGAAACAAGAGACAAAAAAGATTTTAAATTATGTTAAACAAACAAATGATACTGTCTGTCGTACGAAGTGGTTAGTGGAAAAGATGTATTCCGAATTGAATAAATCTATTAAGGATGAAGAGCAAGATGAAAATGTATGGGTGGCAGATATTTCGAGTGACAATCTTACGGAAGAATTGAGGAGGTGATTTTATGTAGAAGATATAATGAATTCATACAGACCTTGGAGAGGGTCTAAAAAACTACTACAAAAAAACATGAGGTAATTTTTTATGAAAAAGTTAAGGATGGTAGTAATTTCATTGTTTATGTCTGTGGCACTATGTGTTTGCTCCGTTGGTGTACATACGCAGACATCAGAGGCGTTTATTGTAGGATGGCTTGTAAAAAAAGCAGTAAAATCGGTAGCTAAAAAGGCAGTTGTTAGTGCAGTTAAGAACAATGTCGTGGGAAAAGTAAAGAATGCATATAAGAAAAAACAGAAGAGTTTTAAAGTTAGTTCTAAATCGCATAAACTTTACGTAGGTGAAACCGTTCGACTGAAGCCATTTGTGTGTTATGGTAACAAAATCAAATGGAAATCCACTAAGAAATCAGTTGCCTCGGTATCTTCAAATGGAGTAGTAAAGGCAAAGAAAGCAGGTGTTGCTTATATTAAAGCGACACCTAGTATTAGTAAAAAAGTATCTAAAATTAAAATTACGGTCAAGAAACGTAAAACAATTTATAAGAGCGTTACACTAGAGGTTGATGATGAGTACCTTTATGAGGCAGATTCACTGATTGGTGGCAAATCAAGTAAGCCATCGGTTGCTGATGTTGAAGTAGACGGATACGAGGGCGCCTATATTGTGGCTTATAAGGCAGGAACATGTAAAGTTACATTGGTTAAGAGTAATGGTCAGAAAATAATCATTACCGTAAAAGTAAATAAAGTGGTGAAACCAACCAAGAAACCAACAGCCACTCCAACTCCAACGGCAGAGCCGACAGCTAGTCCAACTCCAGAGCCAACGATAGAACCTACAATGGAACCAACGCCGGAACCGATAGCAACATCCGAACCGGGTAATACAGAAGAGTAGTTATTTGTTTAAATCTGCGTTTCTTAATGAGACGCAGATTTTTGTTGATATAAACATTTGTTTCCTCAAATAACCAAACTTAATTTACGCTATACTAGACATAATAGGACCTGCAATGATATAATGGTCATGATAATTTAATTTAACAAGAATTAAAGAAAAGAGGAAAAAGATTATGGAGATTACATATTGCCCCAATTGTGGACATCAAAATGAGCCTGGCGCACGATTTTGTGAGCAGTGCGGATGTGATTTGATGAGAGCAGCGCAGGCGCAGCAGGAAGCACAGATGCAGGCACAACAAGCCGCACAGGCGCAGCGACAAGTAGCGCAGGCGCAGCAAGAACAGCACATAGTACAAGCACAGCAGGCTGCACAGCGGGCGCAGCAAAATACGAATATGTCAGCGCAGCAGATGGCGGGAGGTAAGACACCAAAATCACCAAAACAACCAAAGCAAAAGAAAAGCCATTTAGGATTGATTCTGGGAATAACAATCCCGGTGATTTTGATTGGCATTGCTGTTATTCTAATTCTTACTGGTGTAATTAAACTGCCATTTATGGATTCCGGCAAAAAATTAGAGGGAACATGGTATGAGTTTGCTGCCACAACGCCGGAAGACGGGCTGCGGTCTCTGCATGATCTCGCTGTTTTGCAGGATAAAGAAGCGGATGATATCAGGTTGACAATGACGATTAATGCGGATGGTTCCGGTCAGATGATTGGAGGCGGAGAAGGCAGTAAAGTATTAAATTGGACGGAGTCGAATGACCGTTATACCATTACTTGCGATGGCATGATTTATACAGGAAATTTTGAGACAGATGACCAGTTTGTGATGACAGGAAGCGATGATGTGAAATTGCATTTTAGTCAAAACATTTCTCATCAGATTCCGAACCAGATTGAAGTAACACCTTCGCCAAGTCCATCGCCTACGCCTACACCGACACAGGATTCTTTCTGGGGTACAGAACCGACAGAAGCACCATCTGATGTTGGAGACAGTGAAGAGTTTGAAGACTTTGATGATGCGGATGAGGACATTGAGGATGATGATACTGCGATTGATGATGATACTTACATATTTCCAAACAGTGATACTGAGTATTTAACAAAAAGTGATTTAAGCGGTATGAGTAAATCCGAAATCAATCTTGCAAAAAATGAATTATATGCAAGACATGGACGCAAATTCAAATCCAAGGAACTTCAGGAATATTTTGAAAGCAAAGACTGGTATGTTCCAAAATATTCTCCGAAACAGTGGGATAAAAAAGGCGATAGCTTTTTCTTTAATAAGTATGAAATTAAGAACCGTGACTTGTTGAAGAAATACGAAAACAAATAAATCCATAGGGGGCAGAATTAATGAAAGAAATTGCATGTGATGTTTTATTTGAAAAAGGACATACAATTGCAGAAAAAATTTTTGAGGGAGTGACCTATCCGTATGAGGTGCTTCCAAAGATTAGTGAGTTTATTTTAGAACTTGGAAAAACATTGCCGGCAGATAAGTTTGAGTGCAGAGAGGATAATATCTGGATTGCGAAATCTGCTAGTGTTGCACCGTCTGCATACATTCATGGTCCGGCGATTATTGATGAAGAGGCGGAAATCCGTCACTGTGCATTTATTCGAGGAAATGCCATTGTTGGAAAAGGCGCAGTTGTTGGAAATTCAACCGAGTTGAAAAACGTCATCTTATTTGATAAGGTTCAGGTTCCTCATTATAACTATGTAGGAGATTCGGTTTTGGGATTTAAGTCCCATATGGGAGCCGGCTCCATTACATCCAATGTAAAATCGGACAAAACTTTGGTTGTAATTAAATCCGGTGAGGAAAAAATTGAAACCGGTCTGAAAAAAATGGGAGCGATTTTGGGAGACTGTGTGGAAGTTGGATGTGGCAGTATTTTAAATCCGGGTGCTATTATCGGAGCAAACAGCAATGTATATCCATTGTCCAGTGTTCGAGGAGTGATACCGGCTGGCAGCATTTACAAAAAACAGGGCGAAGTCGTCTCGAAACATTGACAAAGATGTCGAAATATTGTATGCTTTTTAAGTATAGGAACAAAATTCTGAAAGGAGTTATGACATGATTTATTCACAAGAAGTAGAAAACATGTGCCCAGTTGCTCAGGGTGTTAACCATGGTTGTGCACCGATTCCAGAAGAAGCAAAATGGGTAAAGGCAAAAGAAGTTAAAGATATCTCTGGTTTGACACATGGTGTAGGCTGGTGTGCACCTCAGCAGGGAGCATGCAAACTTACATTGAATGTAAAAGAGGGTATTATTCAGGAAGCTCTTGTAGAGACTATTGGATGTTCCGGTATGACTCATTCCGCAGCTATGGCATCTGAGATTCTTCCGGGAAGAACGGTTATGGAAGCTTTGAATACTGACCTTGTATGTGACGCCATCAACACTGCTATGAGAGAGTTATTCTTGCAGATTGTATATGGTAGAACACAGAGTGCATTCTCAGAAGATGGTTTGCCAATTGGTGCTGGTTTGGAAGACCTTGGTAAAGGACTTCGTTCTCAGGTTGGTACGATGTATGGTACATTGAAAAAAGGTCCTCGTTACTTAGAGATGGCAGAAGGTTATGTTACCGGAATCGCTCTCGATGAGGAAGACATGATTATTGGTTACAAATTTGTAAGTCTTGGTAAAATGACAGATTTCATCAAAAAAGGTGATGACCCAAATACTGCTTACGAGAAAGCTTGCGGACAGTATGGCCGTGTAGATGATGCAGTTAAAATCATCGACCCTAGAACAGATGAAGTTCTTAAATAAATAGAGGAGGATAGAATAATGGCTTTATTTGAATCATATGAAAGAAGAATTGATAAAATCAATGGCGTATTAGCTGAGTATGGTATCTCCTCTATCGAAGAAGCAGAGAAGATTACGAAAGATGCTGGTTTGAATGTATATGACCAGATTAAAGGTATTCAGCCAATTTGTTTTGAAAATGCTTGCTGGGCATATACAGTAGGTGCTGCAATTGCAATCAAAAAAGGATGTAAGAGAGCAGCAGATGCAGCAGCAGCAATCGGTATCGGACTTCAGGCATTTTGTATTCCTGGTTCAGTAGCTGATACACGTAAAGTAGGTCTTGGACATGGTAACCTTGGTAAAATGCTTCTGGAAGAAGAGACAGAGTGTTTCTGTTTCCTTGCAGGACATGAGTCCTTTGCCGCAGCAGAAGGTGCTATCGGTATCGCTGAGAAGGCAAACAAAGTTCGTAAGAAACCGCTTCGCGTTATTTTGAACGGTCTTGGAAAAGACGCAGCACAGATTATTTCCCGTATTAACGGATTCACATTCGTTGAGACAGAGTATGACCCATATAAGAACGAAGTAAAAGAAGTATTCCGTAAATCTTATTCGGAAGGTCTTCGTGCTAAAGTTAACTGCTATGGAGCAAACGACGTTCAGGAAGGTGTTGCTATCATGCACAAAGAGGGCGTAGACGTATCCATTACAGGTAACTCTACAAACCCTACCCGTTTCCAGCATCCGGTTGCAGGAACATACAAGAAAGAGTGTCTTGAACAGGGCAAGAAGTACTTCTCCGTAGCATCTGGCGGTGGTACAGGACGTACACTTCACCCGGATAACATGGCAGCCGGTCCTGCTTCTTATGGTATGACTGATACATTGGGACGTATGCACAGTGACGCACAGTTCGCCGGTTCTTCTTCTGTACCTGCTCACGTAGAAATGATGGGACTTATCGGTGCAGGCAACAACCCAATGGTTGGTATGACAGTAGCCGTAGCCGTTTCCATCCAGGAAGCAGCAGAAGCTGGTAAATTCTAATTCTGGGAATATTATTTACAGATAATAAATTATAGTGAGAGGAACTTGTCAATTTGTTTTGACAAGTTCCTCTCATTTACTTTAACAAATTTACAGACAAAAGTTTGTAAGTTATTTCTAAAATTCATATCATTAGCGTTCCCGTAATTTAACAGAATCCGGTTATCTTCACGTGGGTTTTGAGTGCGTCAGCAGGAGGTACTGGTAGTTTCAGTACCCCTGCTGCTACGCATCTCAACAAGCGGGAGCGCCCACGAGAAGGTAACCGGATTCTGTTAAATTACGGAAATACATAATATTAATTTAGGAAACAACTTACTTCTTTAACTTCCTTATCTTCCCGGAAGCAATTTCCTTCCACAAAGTAGGATGGAACAGAAGGAGAAGCGGGAATAACTCCAATCGTCCGGCAAGCATATCAAACATTAGGACAAATTTGGAAAATCCGCTAAACAATCCGAAGTTCTGGGTAGGGCCGACTAGTTCAAGACCGGGACCAATATTATTAATTGTAGCTGCCACGGCAGTAAAGTTCGTAATTAAGTCATTGCCATCAAAGGAAATTGCAAAGACAGAAAACGCAAACAGAATCATAAAGGTAATAAAATACACATTTGTCGCACGTACTACCTCATGTTCTACCGTTTTGTGCTCAAAATTAATTTTTTTGATACTTTTTGGATGAATATAAGCATTCAATTCTTTTTTTACAGTCTTGCAAAGAATGACAAATCGTGACACCTTGATTCCTCCTCCGGTACTGCCTGCGCAGGCACCGACAAACATCAAGAGAACTAATATGGTTTTACACGTCTGCGACCATAGGTTAAAATCAATGGTTGAATAACCGGTTGTTGTAATGATGGATGCAACTTGGAAAGAAGCGTGGCGCAGAGCATCAAAAATACCGGCAGAGGTATGGAGAATCTGCATAGTGATAATCGCGATGGAAACGAAGATGATTAAAAAGTAATATCTGACTTCTTCCATGCGGAATGCCTTTTTAAATTTGCGGTATAAAATCAGGTAAAAGGCATTAAAATTCACACCAAACAAAATCATAAAAATAGTAACAACCCATTGTAAATAAGCCGAATAACTGCCCATACTGTCATTTTTAATTCCAAAACCACCGGTTCCTGCTGTACCAAAACTGATGGTGAGGGAATCAAACAAAGGCATGTTACCAAGGAGAAGTAAGACAATCTCAATGATGGTAAGTGTCAAATAAATAATATAAAGAATCCGCGCAGTTGAACGGACTTTTGGTACCAGTTTTTCCACAGATGGTCCAGGGCTTTCTGCGCGCATCAGATTGATATGCGAACCACCGCTCAGTGGAATGACAGCAAGCAAAAAGACCAGAACACCCATGCCGCCAACCCAGTGTGTGAAACTGCGCCAGAAAAGCGAGCAGTGGGAAAGTGCTTCCACATTAGTTAAAACACTGGCTCCGGTTGTTGTGAAACCGGAAATGGTTTCAAATAAAGCATCCGGTACGGATGTGATTTCACCGGTCAGTAAAAATGGAATGGCACCAAAAAAACTGAGTACAATCCAGCTTAAGGATGTGGCAACACAGCCTTCTTTTAAATAAAAAACATGATTTTTCGGTTTCCGGAAAGAGAGGAGTACACCAAGGAAGATGCACAGAGCGGAAACAGAAAGATAACATAACCCCTCCGGTTCGCGGTAAATAGCAGCTACAATGGAAGGAATCAGTAAAAGTGCTGCCTCAATCTTTAAAATGTATCCGACAATATAGCGGATAATTGATGTATTCATAATTCATTAACTCCTTATAATATCCTGTATATTATCTAAACCGGTATGAGTTGTAACAATCATAACGGTGTCACCAACTTCAATGGTGTCCAAACCACTTGGAATTTGAACCTTGCCGTTTCGATAGATAAAGGAAACCAGCAAATCATTTTTTAACATCAAATCTTTCAGTGGAATACCGGTAACAGAAGATGGTTCATCAACACGAAATTCAATGGCTTCTGCGCGGTTATCAAACATATGATATAAAGTTTCAATATTACTGTTTGTCGAATTCTTTTTCGCACGTACATAGGCAATAATCGCTTCGGATGTAATGTAACGTGGATATATTACACTTCCCAAATCCAACTTACTAATTACATTTTTAAAAGTGCTTCGATTGATTTTAGTTATCAATTTTGCATTGGAAACTTGTTTTGCATGGAGTGTCAGCATAATATTTTCTTCATCAATACCGGTCAATGGAATAAATGCCTGTGCGTATTCAATTCCCTCTTCACGTAAAACTTCCTCATCCGTGCCGTCTCCATTAATAATAATTGCTTCCGGCAGTAAAATACTTAATTCCTCACAGCGTTCCTTGTTCTGTTCAATGATTTTTACATCGATTCCCATGGCAATTAACTGTTTTGCCAAATAATAAGAAGCTTTTCCACCACCGACAATCATAGCATCTTTTACTTGTTTGGTTTTAAAGCCGATTTTTTTCAGGAAGCTACGGATGTGGCGTCTTGGAGCAACAAAAGAAACAATGTCGTCTTTTGCCATTTGAAAATTACCACCAGGGATATAAACTTCGCCTTCACGTTCGATGGCGCAGATAAGAATTTCATTTGTAATACTTTTTCCCAATGCAGCAATAGTCATACCGTCTAAAAGATTTCCTTCCGGAATCTTAAATTTTACAATTTCTGCCTGACCATGGGCAAAAGAGTTTACTTCTAACGCTGTTGGCAGATAAAGAATACGGGCTGTCTCAAGGGAAGCTTCTAATTCCGGATTAATAATCATGGTGAGACCAAGTTTTTCTCTTAGGTATCCGGCTTCTTTGCTGTAATCCGGTGTGCGGACACGGGCAATCGCAGCACAGTCACCGACTTGTTTGGCAACTGTACAGCATAACAGGTTTAATTCATCAGAAGCTGTTACCGCAATAATTAAATCAGCGTTTTCAATTCCGGCCTCCATCTGTACACTGTAACTGGCACCATTTCCGACCAGCCCCATAATATCATACAGATTTGACATTTCCTGAACCTTCGCTGCATTTTTATCAATAATGGTAATGTCATGGCCTTCTTTGCTTAATTGCTCGATTAGGGTCATTCCCACTTTTCCACATCCAACAATAATAATATTCAGGCCATTTTTTACTTGCATCTTATTACTGATTTTCATAATAATATATACCTCCAAAAGTCTGTATCTATTATAGCACGAACGAAAAAAAATACAACCATAGGAATTCAAATATAAATGTCACATTCTGACATGGCATTGTCACAAAAAAATATAGAAAAAATAGAGAAAAAATAGTACGATAGACAAAAAATAGGAGGATTGTATATATGAACCTAAAGAAACCGCCGATGGGCTGGAATAGTTATGACTATTATGATACGACCGTAAATGAGGAACAGGTTCGGGCAAACGCCGATTATATGGCGGCTCACTTAAAGGAATATGGATGGGAATATGTAGTTGTTGATATTGCCTGGTATTCCTATGAGGCCGGTGAGCAGAGACAACGTTTTCAGTATGTTCCGTTCTGTCGTGTAGAGATGGATGAATATAGTCGCTTACTGCCATGTGTTAAACGCTTTCCATCCTCTGCCGATGGCAAAGGTTTTGGTCCGTTGGCCGATTATGTGCACGGGCTTGGGCTGAAATTCGGAATCCATATTATGAGAGGAATTCCACGTCAGGCAGCATATCAAAGGACAAAAATTTTTGGCACCGATAAAACAGCAAATGAAATTGCAGACGCTTATTCAATTTGCGGATGGAATCCCGATATGTACGGCGTAACACCGGGTGTTGAAGGGGCACAGGAGTATTATGATTCCATTGTTTCTCTTTATGCGGACTGGGGAGTTGATTTTATTAAATGTGACGACATCTGTCGTATGGATGCAGATTCCTCCAAAGAGGAGATTAAAATGCTTCATCGGGCGATTGAAAAATGTGGCAGAGATATTGTATTAAGTTTGTCCCCGGGACCGGCACTTGTAGAGGAAAATGAGTTTTATCATGAAAATGCAAATATGTGGCGCATTACCGATGATTTGTGGGATAATTGGGAATCGCTTCGCGATATGTTTGACCGCTGTCACAACTGGCAGGGGCTGACCAGAGAAGGTGGATATCCGGACTGCGATATGCTTCCGTTTGGAATGATTGGAAAGGGTTTTGGCGATGAAAGAAAGTCAGCACTTACCTATGATGAGCAGAAGACAATGATGACACTTTGGTGTATATTCCAGTCACCGCTTATGCTCGGGGCAGAATTAACCAAATTGGATGAAGAAACATTATCGCTGTTATGCAACCAAAAGGTACTTGCATTGTTTGAACTACCGGCAGGACAGGCAAAAGAGATAATTAGAGATGATACGGTGATTGTATGGAAAACAGGAGATTATGTGGCCATTTTCAATGTATCCGGTTTTGACTGCATGGTAAATATCAGTGAATTACTTGAGATTCAGGAAAAAGAATTTGCAAATGACTTATGGACAGGAGAAAAAATCCAAACAAATCAAAAGACAGCAATTTCTGCACATGGCTGCGTTCTTTTGGAAATTTAGTATTAAAAAAGCAAGTCTGCTTATGAGGCTTGCTTTTTTGTTATCTTGATTATCTTGCTGTTGTAAACCAAGAGTAAGTGTTCTTACCGGTCTGAATACGGTAAGTATATGGGGCAAATCCTTTATTTACCAAGACTGCTTTGCCACAAGTTATCGTGTTGCCCGGAGATAACAGCACCTGACCTAAATCATCGACATCTTCAAAGAAGAATCCCCAATCTAAGTTTGTCATCTGTTTTGTAGAGTTTGCTCCGAAGATATTGTAGTAGTAATTAAAAACATCTTTTGCCTTAATTGTCTGTGTACCCGAATGATAGGTAATCTTAAAGCGGAAATACAAATATTCCTCATTTGATTTTGGAACTAAATTAGATGAATTCTTTTTTGCTAATTTAGCGGATTCGGCACCGGAAGCAAAGGACTCTAACTGCATGGAAATTTTTCCGATTTTTTTGCCTTCCTCATAGAAGGTGAAGGAATTGTTGTTATAAGCGGACTTTGGACTTGCCTTTGTTCCTTTTCCAAGTGGTCGTTTTTTTACTGTCAGCCGGCAAATCAACTTTTTGCTGCCAATTTTTGCTGTGATTTTAGCCTTTCCCGCTTTTTTTGCAACTACTTTTCCTTTGGAAGAAACGGTTGCAACGGATTTTTTACCGGAAGTCCATTTTACCTTGCCGGAAGCTTTTTTTACTTTTAATGTGTAATTACTTCCAATATAAAGTGTTAATTTGGATTTATTTAACTTTGGTGCCACTGCTTTTGCAGTCGAGACATCAGTCAATGTGCCGAGCAGTAAAACGGCGGTTAGTATTTTAGCCATCTGTTTTCTCATTTTGTGTCCCTCCTTGACTTAATTATCTGTATTCTACACCATAAATGTGGAAAAGACAAGGCGGATAGGAACTTTTTGTGGCAAAATATGTGTAATTATGCTAAGATAGGGATAGATTTGTGGTAGGAAAGGAAAGAATTACAATTATGTCAGTTATTGGAAAAGATCATATAAGAAATTTTTGTATTGTAGCACATATTGACCATGGAAAATCAACGCTTGCCGACCGTATTATTGAACGGACCGGACTGCTTACAAGCCGTGAGATGCAGGCACAGGTGCTTGACAACATGGAATTGGAACGTGAACGTGGAATTACGATTAAATCACAGGCAGTTCGTCTGGCGTACACGGCAAAAAACGGTGAAGAATATTTGTTTAACCTGATTGATACACCGGGACACGTGGATTTCAATTATGAGGTATCAAGAAGTCTGGCGGCGTGTGAAGGCGCCATTTTGATTGTCGATGCGGCACAGGGAATTGAGGCACAGACGTTAGCAAATTGTTATTTGGCAATTGACCATGATTTGGAAATTATGCCGGTTATCAATAAAATTGATTTGCCGAGTGCTGACCCGGACCGTGTAAAAAATGAAATCGAGGATGTCATTGGAATTGAGGCACAGGATGCCCCATTGATTTCCGCAAAATTAGGAACGAACATTGAAGAAGTGTTGGAGCAGATTGTGAAAAAAATACCGGCACCGCAGGGTGATGATACAGCACCGCTTAAGGCTTTAGTTTTTGATTCTGTTTATGATTCCTATAAAGGGGTTATTATTTTCTGTCGCTTATTTGATGGTACCGTGAAAAAGGGAACGAAAATTCACATGATGGCGACCGGTTTGGAAGAAGAAGTGGTTGAAGTGGGTACTTTTGGTGCCGGTCAGTTTATTCCCTGCGAAGAATTGACCGCGGGCATGGTTGGCTATATTACTGCCAGTTTGAAAAATGTAGAGGGAACACGTGTCGGTGATACTGTAACAGATGCTGAAAATCCATGCAAAGAGGCACTGCCGGGATATAAAAAAGTAATGCCGATGGTTTACTGTGGTCTTTATCCGGCCGATGGTGCCAAATATCAGGATTTGCGCGATGCACTGGAGAAATTGCAGTTAAATGATGCTTCGTTACAGTTTGAGGCAGAGACTTCGGTTGCCCTTGGATTTGGTTTCCGCTGTGGATTTTTAGGACTTTTACATTTGGAAGTTATTCAGGAGCGTTTAGAGAGAGAATATAATCTGGATTTGGTTACGACAGCACCGGGCGTTGTTTACCATGTCTATAAAACAAATGGGGAAATGGTCGAAGTGACGAATCCTTCAAACCTCCCGGATCCATCCGAAATTGAGCATATGGAAGAACCGGTTGTGGATGCAGAGATTATGGTGACGACAGAATTTGTGGGAGCCATTATGAAACTTTGTCAGGAAAGACGTGGTGTCTATCAGGGCATGGAATATATGGAAGAGACACGTGCACTTTTGAAATACACACTGCCGTTGAATGAGATTATTTACGACTTTTTTGATTCGTTGAAATCGCGTTCCCGTGGTTACGCTTCCTTTGATTATGAAATGAAGGGCTATGAGACAGCAAGTCTTGTGAAGTTAAATATTTTGATTAATAAAGAGGAAGTCGATGCGCTGTCCTTTATTGTGCATGAAAGTTCTGCTTATGAGCGTGGAAGAAAGATGTGCCAGAAATTGAAAAATGAAATTCCGAGACATCTTTTTGAAATTCCGATTCAGGCAGCCATTGGAAATAAAGTAATTGCCCGTGAAACGGTTAAGGCAGTGCGCAAAGATGTCCTTGCCAAATGTTATGGCGGCGACATTTCACGAAAGAGAAAACTTCTTGAAAAGCAGAAGGAAGGAAAGAAGAGAATGCGCCAGATTGGCAATGTAGAAATTCCGCAGAAGGCATTTATGAGTGTTTTGAAATTGGATGAGGAAGAATAAATGAGTACATTTGGCTTGTATCTTCACATTCCGTTTTGTGTGAAAAAATGTAATTACTGCGACTTCCTTTCATTTTCCGCCAAAGAAGCACAGAAAGATGAGTATGTAAAAGCACTTGCTATGGAAATGCGGCTCTGGAAAGATAAGGTATCAAATGATGTGGTAGATACCATTTTTATCGGTGGAGGAACGCCATCTCTGCTTACGGAGGGGCAGTTTGATGTTTTACAGAATGAAATGGTAAAATCATTTCATTTATCTGATAAAATGGAATATACCATCGAATGTAACCCGGGTACGGTAGACGCTGAAAAACTGAAAAATTATAAAAAGGCTGGCGTAAACCGGATTAGTTTTGGACTTCAGTCGACGATTTCTTCTGAGCTTGCTTGTCTTGGCAGAATTCACAGCTATGACGATTTTTTGGTGAGTTTTCATCAAGCAAGAGAATGTGGATTTACCAATATCAATGTGGATTTAATGTCGGCAATTCCTGAGCAGACTATAGCAGGATACGAGCAGACATTGACACGTGTGTGTGAACTTTCGCCGGAGCATATTTCTTCGTACAGCCTGATTTTGGAAGAGGGAACTCCGTTTTATGAAAAGTATGGAGACTGCCCGCCTGTTTCGGAAGAAGAGGACAGGCAGATGTATGAGCTAACGAAAGAGAAGCTCTCGGATTTTGGGTATCACCGCTATGAGATATCCAATTATGCCAAAGAGGGAAAAGAGTGTGAACACAACAAAAAATACTGGAAACGTTTTCCTTATCTTGGACTTGGATTAGGAGCGTCATCGTGCATGCAGAATGTGCGGTTTTCGAATGAACGAAATTTTAAGACTTATGGGCAGAAAATAAAGAATGGAAAACTGCCGGTTGTTGAAAAAGAGGAATTAACAAAGGAAGACTGCATGGCAGAGTTTATGTATCTGGGACTTCGGATGATGGAAGGTGTATCGAAAAAAATGTTTTATCAGAATTTTTTAGTGCCGATGGAAACTTATTATCAAAGTTCCTTAGAAAAGTGCATTCGTGAAGGATTGATAAAGGAAAATGGTGACAGGTATTGCCTGACTGATTTTGGAATTGATGTCAGTAACCGTGTATTTGCAGAGTTTATATAACAAGGAGGGGTTATTATGGAACAAAAAGTGAGAGAATGTGTAAAACAGATTCGTAAAATTACAGATTTTGAGCCACAGGTCGCTTTGATTTTGGGAAGCGGACTGGGAGCGTTAGCGGATGAGATTGAATGCGTGGCATCCATTGATTACCATGAGATTTCAGGCTTCCCGGTTTCTACGGTGGCAGGGCATAACGGACGGTTTGTGTTTGGGTTCATCGGGAACACAAAAGTAGTCATTATGCAGGGGCGTGTCCATTACTATGAAGGTTATTCGATGGAAGATGTCGTTTTGCCGGTTCGTGTGATGCGTTTACTTGGAGCGAAAATCTTGTTTTTGACAAATGCAGCCGGAGGAATCAGTGAGAAGGTGGAGGCAGGAGATTTGATGATGCTGACTGACCAGATTAGTTCCTTTGTGCCATCTCCATTGATTGGAAAAAACGTAGATTCATTTGGCGTGCGTTTTCCGTCCATGGATACAATTTATGATTTGGAACTACGGAAGATTCTCACAAAAGAAGCAAAAGTTAATGATATTGTTTTAAAGGAAGGTATTTATCTTCAGACAACGGGACCTGCGTATGAATCACCGGCAGAGGTAAAAATGTTTGGCATGTTTGGTGCTGATGCCGTGGGAATGAGCACGGCAGTAGAGGCAATTGTCGGCAGACATATGGGAATGCGCGTATGCGGTGTCTCCTGTATTTCGAATATGGCGGGAGGAACAGCAGCAAATCCATTGAGCCATGAGGAGGTAAAAGAAGTGGCTGACCGTGTGGCACCGAAGTTTAAAACGCTTGTGAAATCAGCCATTGAAAGGATGTGTTAGGATGTCTTCCATACGATTATATCATGCGAAAATTCTTACGATGGAAGAAGATGCGGAAGTCTTTGATGGAGAAGTACATATTGACGGAAACCGTATTTCTTATGTGGGGGAAAACAATCCGGAGCTTAATAAAAGAAAGTTTACACGGGAAATTGACTGCGAAGGAAATCTTTTAATGCCCGGTTTTAAAAATGCCCACACACATTCTGCCATGACATTTCTGCGCTCCTATGCGGATGATCTGCCATTACAGAACTGGTTAAATGACAGGGTGTTTCCAATGGAAGCAAAACTGCAGAAAGGGGATATTGAAATCTTATCCAAGGTGGCAGTTTTAGAATATCTGACAAGTGGAATTACCTCAAATTTTGATATGTATGTGGATAATTATCAGCATGCCAAAACATCGGTTCAAATGGGATTTCGTACAGTTTTTTGTGGCGAACTAAATAATTTTACCGGTTCACTTGCGTGCACAAGAGAGGAATATGAAACGCTGAACAAAGGGGATGATCTGGTATCATTTCGCCTTGGCGTTCATGCTGAATATACAACAAGCCGCGAATTGTTAGAGGGCATGGCAGAACTTGCTCATGAATACAAACAGCCGGTGTATCTGCATCTGGCAGAGACCAAAAAAGAGGTGGAAGAATGTAAAATGCGTTATGGTATGTCGCCGGTTCAGTTTTTGGATTCAATTGGTTTATTTGACTATGGCGGTGGTGGTTTCCACGGTGTCTGGATGGATGAAACAGACCGGAATATCTGCAGGGAGAAAAAGGTGTCGATTGTTACGAATCCTTCATCCAATGCAAAACTTGCGAGTGGAATTGCGGATTTACCTGCTTTAAAAAAGGCCGGAATTAACCTGGCGATTGGCACGGATGGACCGGCGAGTAATAATGCACTTGATATGTTCCGGGAAATGTATTTAGCAGCAGTTTTCCCGAAATTAAAATATCAGGACGCGGCGGTCATGGATGCCGCAGATGTATTAAAGATGGCTACAACCGGTGGTGCACTGGCAATGGGGCTGCCGGAATGCATGTATGTAAAGGAAGGCCAGCTTGCTGATTTGATTTTAATTGATTTACAGCGGCCAAATATGCAGCCTGTGCATAATCTTGTAAAAAACTTAGTATACAGTGGTAGTAAAGAAAATGTGAAAATGACGATGGTAAATGGCAGGATTCTCTATGAAAATGGTGAGTTTTTTGTGGGAGAAAGTCCCTCGGAAATTTATGCAAAAGCAAATGAAGTTACTAAGCGGATTACTCAGTAACTTCAAATTCTTCTAATTGTTCGGCTAACCGTTCCCATTGCTCCATAGCGGCAGTGAGAGCGGTTTCTTTTTCTTCGCGGGCGGTTGATAATTCGTTTAGTTTATGAGCATTGCATGCATATTCCGGACGCATCAGTTCCTCATCAAGATTTGCAATGTCCGTTTCCAGTGTTTCAATTTCTTGTTCGGTTTTTTGATATTCGTTTTCGATTTTCCGCTTTTTCGCTGCCAGTTTTTTCTGCTCCTGCCAGTCAAGCTTACCTTCTTCTTTTGTATCTTTTTTTGCAGAAGTCTGCATGGTTTTATCGTCATCTGTTAAAAAGCGGCTTTCCACCGTATCTTTTTTCTCCAGATAGTACGCATAATTTCCACTGTAGGAGAGCAGTTTGTGCCCGGTTAAATCCAAAATTCTTGTAGCAGTGCGGTTAATAAAATAGCGGTCATGCGAGACATAAAGTACGGTTCCCTCATATTTATTAATTGCGGATTCCAAAATTTCCTTGGAGGTAATATCCAAATGGTTGGTCGGCTCGTCAAGAAGTAAAAAGTTCGCTTTTGACAGCATCAGTTTTGCCAATGATACACGACCCTTTTCACCACCGCTGAGAAGATGAATCGGTTTAAAAACATCGTCTCCCGTAAATAAAAAGGCAGCGAGGACATTACGAATTGCCGTATTTGTTAAATCCGGGTAATCATCCTGAATTTCTTCAAAGATTGTTTTATCATCATGAAGCATCTGATGTTCCTGGTCATAATAACCGATTTCGACATGAGAGCCTGTTACGGCGCTTCCTTCATCAACCGGAATCATTCCCTGAATTAATTTTAAAAGCGTTGTTTTGCCGGTTCCATTCTTGCCGATAATTGCCACTTTTTCACCTCGTTTAATTGAAAAGGAAAGATGGTCAAACAAGTGGTTTTCTCCAAAACATTTGGCAAAATCGGTGACTGTCAAAACATCATTTCCACTGATTACCGAAGGAGTCAGGGAAAGAGAAAGCGATTTTTCGTATTCCACCGGTTTTTCAACACGCTCGATTTTGGCTAACATTTTTTCACGGCTTTCCGCACGGCGAATTGACTTTTCGCGGTTAAAGGATTTTAATTTCTGGATGACGGCTTCCTGGTGTTTGATTTCTTGCTGCTGGTTATAGTAGCGGTGAATCATTTCCTCGCGTAATTTTTCCTTTTTTTCGGAATAACTGGTATAGTCACCGGTAAAAGTTATTACTTTGCCGTGGTCAATTTCAATAATTTTCTCAGCGATGCGGTCGATGAAAAAGCGGTCGTGAGAGACAACTAAGACACTTCCCTTGTAACCGTTTAAATAGTTTTCCAGCCAACGTACCGATTCCAAATCCAAGTGGTTTGTAGGTTCATCCATCAACAATAAATCAGGTTCCGATAACAGAAGTTTACCAAGAGCAACCCTTGTTTTTTGTCCACCGGAGAGATTGTTGATGCACTGGTGCATCGCTTCTCCGCGAAAGCCAAGACCGTTAATGACGCCGAGAACTTTACTTTTGTAAGTATATCCTTCACCATCTTCAAAAGCCGTTTGCAGCTTATGGTATTGGTTTAACACACGCTCTAATTCGGCACCTTCTAAAGTTGTCATTTGCTGCTCCATTGCACGGATTTTTTCGTCCATTTCAATGACATCTGATTTGACAGCCAATAATTCCTCATAAATTGTTTTGTCTGAGTGATATCCCTGCTGCTGTGGGAGATAGCCGATGGTACTTCCTTTAGCTGTTACAATTTCACCGGAATCTGCCGGAAGTTCGCCGACAATGATTCGCAGCAGTGTTGTTTTGCCGGCACCGTTAATTCCCACGATGGCAGCGCGTTCCCCTTCATTTATATGAAAAACAGCATCTGACAAAACGGTTTCGTCTGCAAATGCCTTTGAAATATGATTGCATGCTAATATCATAATGATTGAATCCTCCAAAAAACTTCTAACAAAAACATATTTTATAATAATTTTAATTTTTTTGCAACATTTTGCCTTTTTCAATCGTCTTATTTTATGAACACCAAAAAAGGAAAGGGTGGTTACTATGTGTATCAATCGAATTTATTACGGAGAAGAGGCAATCAGCCGCATTGAGCGTAATGAAGAAGGCAAAAGAAACTGGCTTTCGAAAAAAGAAAAAAAGAAAGTTAAAAAAGTTTCTTTGTGGAAGATTACAAAAGAGTCATTTGATTTAAATGCACTCTGCGAATTTCCGAATCTTGAAGTGATAGAGATAGCAGGATTTGATGAGTTTAAGCCATTGGAGTTAAAACATATTGAGGTTTTATATCAATTTCGCAGATTAAAATGCCTGCGCCTTTCTTCCTGCCTGATTCCGGAGCCGATTGAGAAGGAAAAATGGAAACATTTGCGGACATTGGAGATTGACTAATTTTTAACATTCCATTATAATAAGTACAAACAGCTTTTTTTATAGCTGATTTGTACTTTTTATTTTCGTTGGAGGATACTTTTGTGGCAGATAAAAAGATTTCAGCGGCAGTAATTAAGCGTTTGCCGCGGTATTATAGATATTTAAGTGAATTATTGGATAATGGAATTGAGCGTATTTCATCCGGGGAGTTAAGTAAGCAAATGAAAGTGACAGCATCTCAAATCCGACAGGATTTTAATAATTTTGGCGGTTTTGGTCAGCAGGGATATGGTTATAATGTTCCTTATTTGAAAAATGAAATAGGTAAAATTTTAGGACTTGACAGGGATTACCATGTCATTATTCTTGGTGCCGGTAACTTAGGGCATGCACTTGCCAATTATGCCGGTTTTGAAAAACGTGGATTTGTGGTATCGGCAGTTTTTGATGTCAGTCCGGATAAGATTGGCAAAAAGATTGGTCATACGATGGTTTATGATATGAAGGACTTAGAAGGATATGTAAAAGGACATACGGTAGATATTGCAGCACTTACGCTGCCGAAATCAATTGCACCGGCAGTGGCGAAACAGCTTGTACAGTATGGTGTTAGTGCATTTTGGAATTTTGCGGCTACTGATTTGAATCTTCCGGGAAATATTGCGGTTGAGAATGTACATCTGGCAGAAAGTTTGATGCGGCTTTCCTACAATATTTCTAACTTACCGGAATAGGAGGAATGGTATGAAACGACGAGACTTAGAATTTGAAACGCTGGTGCGAGAAGCTTTAAAAGGGAAAAAGGTTCCTATTCTAGTGTTGGACCATCGCTGGCATACCTTGTTTCCACAGGGAGAAAAACCGGCTGAGATTATTCAGCTTGAGGAGAAATTAAATGAACTGCTCAAAAGGCAGGGGTATTTGGTAAATGACATCAAAGATTTAAAAAAGACGAAAAAGAAATTGATGGAAGGCATTGTGGCTGGGATGAATGATGCAGAGCCTTTACGTGATAAGAAGAAGAAAAACCAGCAGCGTCTTCTTTTGGAAATCAAAGAGCGGATAGAGACGGAATCGGATGAATTGATTGAACTTCCGAGAATGATAAAAAAGGCAAATGAAGAACTGCTTGCCACAGGGGCACATTATTGTTTTGAGCGTCTGGCAAATGGAGATGAGCAGTTAAAAATTGTAAAGCAGGAAATTGAAGAACTTTGCATTTCCCTCCGTGAGAAAACGGAATGGAAAGATGATTTAGAGGAGAGTATGGACAGTGCCTATTCTTTGATGCATGGGCTGCTAGGTCATGACGTAATGAATTTATATGATAAAAGGAAGGGAAAAGAATGATACTTGGAATTGGTGTAGATTCCATTGAGATTTCCCGTGTTGTAAAAGCGATGGAAAAAGAGCATTTTGTCCATCGCATTTTTACGGAAAAGGAATGGGCGGAGATGGAACACGCAAAAAGGAGAGGTGCCTCTGACTTTGCCGGGAAAGAAGCAGTGGTAAAAGCACTTGGCACCGGCTTCGCAGCAGGCATTGATGCCTGCGACGTGGAAATTCTGCGAAGAGAAAGTGGTGCTCCCTATGTTACACTTTATGGTGCGGCGAAAAAAAAAGCAGAAGAAATGGGAATTACCGATTGGAAGATTTCTATCACAAATACAAAGGAAGTTGCCACGGCATTTGTGATTGCTGTGGCAGACGATGTAAAAGAATAGAAAGAAGGGACTTTTATGAAAGAGATGTATTCCGGTGAACAGGCAAAAGCAATTGATTCTCACGCCATTGGCACGATGGGGATGCCAAGTCTTGTTTTGATGGAAAAGGCGGCGATGTCAGTAGTTTCCGTTCTTTTGGAGAAAGCCGGACCATCGGATACTTTTTTATGTGTATGTGGAATTGGAAACAATGGCGGTGACGGCGTCTGTGTGGCACGTATCTTACATGAAATGGGATATCAGGCGGCAGTTACAGTCGTAGGAAATTCGGAACATATGTCAGAAGAAATGAAAACACAGCTTGTAATTGCTTCGGCATGTGACGTCCCGATTCTTACCTATTCGCTTGTTTCGATGGATGAATATGACATTTTAATTGATGCCGTCTTTGGCATCGGACTTTCCAGAGAAGTAACCGGTGTGTATGAACAGGTTATTTTAGATATGAATCAAAGTGGCGTGACGGTTTATTCATTAGATATTCCGTCAGGTATTCATGCAAAAAGTGCGAAAGTGTTAGGCTGTGCCGTACAGGCTGAAGCGACGATTACCTTTGGCGTGAACAAAACCGGGCTTGTTTTGCATCCGGGGTGTGAATATGCCGGAAAAGTTTATGTGGCGGATATTGGATTTCCAAGGAAAAGCGTTGCTCTCGCGCAGGCAGATGCGTACTATTATGAGCCGGATGATATTGTTTGTAACCTTCCAAATCGTATCGCTCATTCACATAAGGGAACGTTTGGAAGAGTGGTTGTAATTGCCGGGTGTGATACTATGAGTGGCGCCTGCTTTCTGTCTGCAAAAGCGGCATATCGTATGGGAGCAGGACTTGTGCATGTCGTATCGACACCATCAAACCGGGATACACTGCTTAGTGCACTGCCGGAAATGCTTTTTTCAACCAGAGAAGAAATAAAAAAAGTACTTCCGCTTGCAAGTGCTGTCGTGATTGGACCGGGAATTGGTTTATCCAAACAATCAGAGGAACTGGTGGATTACGTCTTAGCAAATACAAAAGTTCCGACTGTGGTAGACGGTGATGCGATAACCATTTGTGCAAAAAAAGATATTGTGTTTCGGGATAATTTTGTCTTAACACCGCATGTTAAGGAAATGAGTGTGCTAACCGGGATTCCGATACCCAAACTACAAGAGGATATTTTAGGAACAACGAAAAATACCGCAAAGACAAGAAATTGTATTCTGATACAAAAAGATGCAAGGACTGTTGTCTCGGATGGGACGGAATGTTATGTTAATGTTTCCGGAAATAATGGAATGGCAACCGGTGGTTCGGGGGATGTGCTGACCGGAGTGATTGGCGGTCTGCTTGCCCAGAATGTGAATCCGTTTTCCGCCGCAAAGCTCGGTGTTTACCTGCATGGTCTTTCCGGTGATGTGGCAGCAAAACAGAAAAGTCCGTATGGAGTCATGGCATCTGATTTGCTGGATGGTTTGACTGAGGTCCTTACAAATACAAAATGTTTTCAGAAAGAAGGAAATGAAAATGAAACAGTTTAATCGTACTTATGCAGAGGTAAATTTAGATGCCATCCGGCATAATATCGATGAGGTACATAAAAATATAAAAGAAGGAACAAAGGTAATGGCAATTGTGAAGGCAAATGCTTATGGGCATGGTGCCGTACAGGTTGCGAAGGCATTATATGATCAGGTAGATGCTTACGGAGTTGCCATGATAGAGGAAGCCATAGAACTCCGAAAAGCAGGAATTGATAAACTGATTTTGATTCTAGGATATACCGGAGAAGAATCCTATGAGGATTTGGTGCAATATCAGATTTCCCAGACTGTGTATACATGGGAAATGGCAGAGCAGTTAAGTGAGACAGCATTAAAACTTGGAAAAAAAGCAAAGATTCATATAAAAGTTGATACCGGAATGAGCCGGATTGGTTTTATCCCTTGTGAAGAATCTTTGGATACGGTAGAAAAAATTTCAAAACTGCCGGGACTGGAAGTTGAAGGAATCTTTACACATTTTGCCAGAGCTGACGAGAAAACCATTGAGCCGGCAAGAGAACCTTTTAGAAAATATTTGGCTTTTGTCGAAGAATTAGAGAAACGCGGTGTTAAGATTCCAATTCACCATGTGTCAAATAGTGCTTCAATTATTGGATTTTCGGAAGCTAATCTTGATATGGTACGTTCCGGTATTACGACCTATGGACTGTATCCGTCTGATGAAGTGGCAAAGGATGTTCTTGTATTGGAACCTGCCATGCAGTGGAAATCGATTATTTCTTATATAAAGACCGTAGAGCCGGGAACGAGTATTAGTTACGGTGGTACATTTACGGCGAAGGAAAAAATGACGGTCGCTACGATTCCGGTTGGTTATGCCGATGGCATGAAACGTGATTTGTCAGGCAAAGGACGTGTTTTGATTCATGGACAGTATGCACCGATTTTAGGAAGAATCTGTATGGATCAGTTTATGGTAGATGTGTCTCATATTAAAAAGGCTGCCATCGGGGATACGGTAACAATTTTTGGAAAAGATGGAGAAAAAAATATCCCCGTTGAGGAGATTGCAGAAAAATCACATTCATTTAATTATGAGTTTGTATGCAGTATTACAAACCGTGTGCCTAGAAAATATTTAGGAGAATAATAAAAGCTTTTGAACAAATTGAATATCGTTTCGTATATTGGGAATAATAGGAATATCAAATGAGGGAGTGTGAAACCATGATTGTAAAACGAGGCGATATTTATTATGCAGATTTACGACCGGTCGTTGGCTCCGAACAGGGTGGAGTGCGGCCGGTTCTTATTATACAAAATGATATGGGCAACCGTTATAGCCCGACGGTTATTTGTGCGGCAATTACAAGCCAGCTGCACAAGGCAAAACTGCCAACGCATGTAGCATTAGATGCACACAAATATGGAATTGTAAAAGATTCTGTGATTCTTTTGGAACAGGTTCGTACGATTGATAAATCCCGATTACGTGAAAAAGTGTGTCATTTGGACACGGAAGCAATTGAAAAGATTGATACTGCATTATGTGTCAGTTTGTCACTGTCTACATAAGAATGAAAAAATCTCTACAACAGGAAAGACACCTCTGGGAGGAGGTGTCTTTCCTGACACCCGAAGGTGTCAAAGCGTATAATAGGGTGGGAGTAGAAAGTTATAAACTTTCCAAGTGTTAATATACAGATAGTGTGTGTCAAAAATATGTCAGCTTTCAAAAAGTTGCATATTTTTTTCTTTTTATTGATGTGGTATTTGTATATGTGCTATACTAGGCATATGAAAGTAAAGGAAGAAACATTATGCAGTATACGATATTATGTGTAGGAAAGATAAAAGAAAAGTTTTATACAGATGCGGTAAATGAATATAAAAAGCGTTTGTCGCGGTATGCGAAAGTAGATATTATAGAAGTTTCGGATGAGAAAACACCGGAACAGGCATCGGATTTACAGCAGGAACAGATACGGCAAAAGGAGGCAGAGCGTCTGCTTTCCAAAATAAAAGATTCCATGTATGTGATTGCACTTGATTTAAAGGGAAAGAAATTTGACTCAGAAGGATTTGCAAAGCACCTTTCAATGTGTATGAATCAGGGGAAAAGCCACATTGCCTTTGTGATTGGAGGGTCTCTTGGCTTACATACATCCTTACTTGACCGTGCGGATGAGAGGCTGTCATTTTCGGATTTTACCTTTCCCCATCAATTGATGCGCGTTATTTTGTTTGAGCAGATTTATCGTGTAAACCGCATTATGAATCATGAACCATACCATAAATAAGGAGGAGAGATATGCGTTATCCGTCGTTTATTGAAAAAGGAAATACCATTGGATTTGTTGCACCATCGTTTGGCTGTGCGGGTGAACCGTATTATTCTGCCTTTCAAAACAGTCTGAAAAAATGGAATGCGCTTGGTTTTAAGACTGAATTAGGGTTTAACTGTTATGCGTCAGATGGTGTAGGAATCAGTAGCAGCCCGAAAAAATGTGCGGCTGAATTTATGGAATATTATAAGAAAGAAACAAATCAGGCATTGATTTCCTGTGGCGGTGGTGAGTTAATGTGCGAAATACTTGAATATATTGATTTTGGACAATTAAAGCGATTGCCGCCTAAGTGGTTTATGGGGTACTCAGACAATACAAATCTGATTTTTTTACTTGCAACACTGACCGATACGGCAGCAATTTACGGTCCAAATGCAGGAGCTTTTGGTATGGAGCCGTGGCATGCATCGATTCAGGATGCCTATGAATTACTGCAGGGGGAAAAATTTGAGATGCAAAATTATCCGATGTGGGAAAAGGAATCGCTAAAAGATGAAGAGCATCCGTTAGCTGCCTATCATGTCACAGAGCCTTTTGTTCTGCATACCAATAAGAAAGAAGGCGAATCTTTCAAGATTGAGGGACGACTGCTTGGGGGATGCTTAGATTGCTTATCTCATTTGAGGGGAACGAAATTTGATAAGGTAAAGGAATTTAATCAAAAATATGAAGATGATGGTATTCTTTGGTTTTTGGAATCCTGTGATTTGAATGTATTTGAGATGAGAAGAACTTTGTGGAGCTTGAAGCAGGCGGGCTGGTTTGATACCTGCCGTGGTTTTCTGATTGGACGTCCCGGTGTACAGGGGCAGATAATTGCTGGTCTTGACCAATATGAAGCGGTTCTTTCTATATTAAGTGAGTTTGATGTGCCAATTTTTATGGATTTGGATATCGGACACGTGGCACCGATGATACCGCTTATCTGCGGTTCCTATGGTAAAGTGACAGTAGCCAGAAATAACTGCTGTATTGCGATGAGTTTGCAATAATAAGGAAAGAAGAGGGGATATAAATGGCACTGATTTATCTTGTTGAAGATGATGATGGAATTGGAGAAATTGAAAGTTTTGCACTAAAAAATGCTGGGCATGAGGTGGCACTTTTGACAAGCGTTTCCGCTTTTTGGAAAGCGTGCAAAAAAAAAATACCGGATTTGATTGTGATGGATGTGATGTTACCGGATGCAGATGGTTTTCATATCGTGAAAGAAATCCGTGAAAAAGAATTGTATGCAAAGATTCCGATTCTTATGGTTTCAGCCAGAGATTCAGAGTTGGATATTGTGAGGGGGCTTGACTGTGGGGCAGATGACTATTTGACAAAGCCATTTGGTGTAATGGAATTTGTTTCACGTATCCGGGCTTTGCTGCGACGATTTTCGAGCAAAAAGAAACAAATTTCTGTCATTGGAAACCGGCAGAAAATCGAATTAAATAAGGACGCCAGAGAAGTTTTTGTAAAAGGGGAAAAATGCCCGCTTACTTACAAAGAATTTGAATTACTGCAGGTACTGATGAGCCATGCAGACCAGGTGATGACAAGGGATTCTTTGATGGAGTTAATTTGGGGTGTTGATTTTTTTGGAGAATCGAGAACATTAGATATGCATATTCGGACGCTGCGAAAAAAACTTGGTGAAGCCGGCAGCCAGATACAAACGATACGAAATGTCGGATATTGTTTCCGAAAAACGGAGGATGAAACAGAATGAAAAAAAGGATGCAGTTAAACTTTATGGCAATTGCTATGATATCGATGATTGCCGTGTTGTTATTAACAACGGTTGTGTTTTATAATTTGTTTCAAAATGAGGTCATTGAGAATCTTCACACCTGTGCTGATATGTTAGGAGAGGATTTAGTAAATTATAAAGATACTAACCGCATTATCTCGCAGAAAAAAGTTGATAACATACGCGTGACACTGATTGACAAAGATGGAGTTGTCTTAGCCGATTCGGATGTAAATGCAGATGTTTTAGGAAACCACAAAGAACGTCCCGAAGTAAAAGAGGCGATAGAAAAGGGAAGTGGAAAATCCATCCGAACCTCTAATACATTATCTCATGCTTCTTATTACTATGCAATACGGTTAAGCAATGGTAATATTCTCCGTTTGGCAAAAGAAAGTCAGAGTTTTATTAGCTTTTTGATACGAGTTTCACCATTTATTGGAGGAATTGCGATTCTTTTGTTTGTGGTGTCTATCTTTTTATCAAGATTATTTGCGAAAAGTATTGTTAAACCGATTGAAATGCTTGCAAAGAACATGGATCGCGAGGAACTGGCAACCGGTTACAAAGAATTAACTCCTTTTTTGAATACGATTCAAAAGCAGCACCGGGATATTGTAAAAAGTAGTAATATGCGGCAGGAATTTACGGCGAATGTTTCCCATGAATTGAAAACGCCTTTGACATCAATTTCCGGTTATTCGGAACTGATTGCCGGAGGAATGGCAAAAGGAGAAGATGCGGTACGTTTTGCCGGGGAAATCCAGAAAAATTCGTCGCGTCTTCTGACTTTGATTAATGATATTTTGCAGTTATCTGAATTGGATACAAGAAATTTTAACGATGATTTTGCGTGGGTGAATTTTGCGGATACAGTACGTAACTGCGGGGATTTGCTTGCTTTGGCGGCAAAAAAGAGAAATGTTACGCTTCATCTGGAGACAGTGCCGGAAGTTGTGATGATTCATGGCGTGACAAAAATGCTGGAGGAACTGGTATATAATTTAATTGATAACGGAATTCGCTATAATAAAGAAGGCGGTCAGGTTGTAGTGTGTTTGGCGGAAACGGAAAATACCATCATATTTTGTGTAAAAGATACCGGAATTGGAATCAGCAAAGAAAATCAGGAACGTATTTTTGAACGTTTTTACCGGGTGGACAAGGGGCGTTCGAGAGAAACCGGCGGAACCGGACTTGGACTTGCTATTGTAAAACATATTGTGGCAGTTCATCATGCGGATATTGAAGTAACAAGCGAGGAGGATAAAGGAACTGAGATTACAGTGACTTTTCATAAGGAAAATGAATGATTGGATACGAGGGATGAAAAAAGGACTGCCGATTGCAATCGGTTATTTGTCGGTGTCCTTTACATTTGGTGTAAAAGCAGTAAATGCAGGAATTCCTGTGTGGATTACGATTTTGATTTCTGTTGCCAATGTAACATCCGCCGGACAGTTTGCCGGAGTGGCAATTATGGCAGCACATGGCAGTTATTTAGAAATGGCAATGACTACGTTTATTATTAATGTGCGATATATGTTGATGTCGTTTTCTTTATCGCAGAAAGTGGACAAGAAGATGACTTTACGCCAGCGGTTGATGATTGGCTATGGTATTACGGATGAGATTTTTGCAGTGTCATCAATGGAGACAGAATCTTTGTCGGCGCGCTTTATGTATGGCTTGATTACGGTGCCGGTCTTTGGATGGACAGTTGGTACCGCAGCCGGGGCACTTGCGTCTCAGATTATGCCGGGGGCTTTATCAGCTGCGATGGAACTTGGTCTGTATGCGATGTTTATTGCAATTATCATACCGCCGGCAAAAAAGAGCAAGGCCGTTTTATTTGTTATTGGTATTGCTGTTATCTGCCAGTGTATTTTTACTGCGACACCGGTACTCAAAGAAATTTCCATTGGCTTTCAGGTGATTCTTTCTACCGTGATTGCAGCATCTATAGGAGCGTTTATGTTCCCGGTAAAAAAGGAGGTTAAAGCATGACAGAGCAGTTGATTTATATTGCGGTAATGGCAGTGATTACCTATCTGATTCGCGTTCTTCCAATTACGGTGTTTCGAAAAGAAATTACATCGCAGTGGCTTACGTCCTTTTTGTATTATGTGCCTTATGCGGTATTGGCGGCACTTACGTTTCCGGCTATTTTTACGGCAACCGGAAATGTAGTTACTTCTACGGCGGGAACGCTTGTGGCACTTGTTCTTGCATATTTTGATATGGGACTTGTGATTGTGGCAGTTGGGGCAGTGGCAGGCGCATTGCTTGCCGGTATTTTTTAATGAACAGGGGGAAAACGAATGAAAAAACGAATTTTTACAATGTTTCTGACAGCGCTTTTGTGTATGACTGGTGGCGAAATGGTTTGTCAGGCAAAACGACCGCTGTCTTCTTATTCTACGCAGTCGTATAATTGGGGATTAGGACAGAATTTAAATCACAAAAAACCGAATGGAACCGGACCTGCAGGATGGAAATGTAAAAAAGACCATGCGTATTACATAGGAAAATGTTCAAAAAAGAACAAGGTTGTATATCTGAGTTTTGATTGTGGTTATGAGGCTGGGTATACAAAGAAAATTTTGAAAACATTGAAAAAACATCATGCAAAAGCAATCTTTTTTGTGACAAAAGACTATATTATGTCAAGTCCGGGATTGGTTAAAAAGATGAAAAAAGAAGGTCATCTGGTAGGAAATCATACCACACATCATCCAAGAATGGCAAAACTGAGTGTAAAACGTATTCAAAGAGAAATCAAAGAATGTGAAAAGGCAATGAAAAAGAAGACTGGTTTTAAAATGGATCCTTTTATCCGTCCACCGGAGGGGAACTTTAGCATGCGGAGTGTTAAGGTGGCAAAAGCAATGGGATATTCGACGATTTTCTGGAGTTTAGCTTATTATGATTACGACACGGCCAATCAGCCGGGAAAGAATTTTGTGATTCGCAAATTTAAGACTTATTACCATAATGGAATGATTCCACTGATTCATGCGTGCTCGAAGTCAAATACCGAGGCTTTGGGAGCAGTTCTTACTTTCCTTAAGAAAAAGGGATTTCGCTTTGGAACTTTAGACGAATTTGCAAAAAACAGTTGACGTATGGGAATTTTATGGTATAATCTTAGGTAGTGCGAAAAAATACCCGATCAGTTGTATTGAAGCACAATCTACAACTGGAGGGAGGTAAGGTGTGATACAATGTCTAGTGTAACAGTTAAAGAAAACGAATCATTGGATAGCGCATTGCGCCGTTTCAAGAGAAACTGTGCAAAAGCTGGTATTCAGCAGGAGATTCGTAAGAGAGAGCATTATGAAAAACCAAGCGTAAGACGTAAGAAAAAGTCTGAAGCAGCTCGTAAAAGAAAATACAAATAAGAAGCACATATGAGAAAGTCTGTTTTCATAAACTATTATGGAGACAGACTTTTTCTTATGCATTGGAACCGCAGCCGTGGGAATGGCATAGAATAAAAGAAAAGGGCTGTGTTTTATGGGGAATCTTTCAGAAAAACTTCATTTGGCACCGGATATTTTAGGAAATACAACGGTTGTGAATTTATATGGAAAAGAAATGGCACTGGTTGAGAACTACCAGTCCATTATTGATTATACATCCGAGCAGATTAAGTTACAGGGAAGACACAACAAATTGATTGTCCGCGGTACGTGTCTTAGAATAGACCGGTTTACCAAAGAAGCTTGTAAAATATATGGTGAAATTTGCTGTGTTGAGTACATTGGCACATAAGGGGGAATTGGACTGAAGTGGTTACAGGGCTATGTTGTCTGCCAATCGCATAAAGGAAGTTTCGAGCGTTTTATGAATATGTGCCGTCATCACGGCATTTTATTATGGGGAGTAAAAAGAGAACAAGCAGTAGAATTTTGTGTTTGTGTGAAAGATTTTAAAAAGATGAAACCCATTGTCTATAAAACGAAATTACATCCGCAGATTAAAAAAAAGAAGGGTTTTCCTTTTTATATCGGGAGAATGAAGAAAAACTGGACTTTTTTTTCGGGCTTTCTGCTCTTTTTCTTCCTTTTGCATTTTTTGTCTACCTTTGTCTGGCAAATTCAGTTTCAGGGACAGGTTACTTATACGAAAGAAACACTATTAAAAACCGTAAATTCTCTACAGGTATACCGCGGAATGAAACGGCGCAGCCTGCACTGTGATACAATTGAAAAAAGTATTCGTCAAAAGCATCCGGATATCAGCTGGGTGTCTGCAGAAGAAAAAGGAAGTCTTCTTGTGATTTCTATTAAAGAAGCGAATCCGGAAGTAGGACGGGAACGCGCAGGTCGGTTCTGTCACCTGGTAGCAGAAAAAAGCGGAATTGTTAAAAAAATTGTTGTAAACCGCGGGGTGGCATGTGTTAAGCCGGGACAAAAGGTGAAAAAGGGGCAAATTTTGATTTCCGGGATTGTTCCGGTTACCGGAGATGATGAGACGGTTGTGGATAAGATGGGAGTGGTAGCAAAAGGAGAGGTTTTAATTGTCTGCGACAGCAAATTTTCTAAAGAAATCCCGGTGAAGGTCTGCGAAAAGGAATATACAGGGAAAAAAATCTACCAGACTGAGTATGAAATCAATCACAAGACTTTCGTGATAAAAAATCCAATTAAACGGTTTAATAACGCTAAGAAATATGATATAATAACAACGATATTGCCCAAATGGGAGGATTTACCGATTCCTTTTACTTTTACGAAACGAAAAAAGGAGTTTCGAGAGTATACGTTTGTGATTCGAAAGAGAAACCGCAAAGAAATTTTTAAAGAGGGAAAGCGGCTGTATCAGAAATTATTGCGGCAGTGCAGACAGGATGGATTGGAGATTCTTTCAAAGGAAGCGAAAATAACCAAACAAAATGAAAAGGACTGGTTAATCAGTGGACAGATTCGTTTCCTTTGCAAAAAAACAAGGAAACAATATATCGCAGAGAGCGAACTTAAGATTGATAAGAAAGCAGAGGAAAAGCAGGATGGAGACTCATGAAGTAATCTTAGAGATTCCTTTGGAGCATGAAAGGAATTTGTTTGGCGGTCTTGACTGCCATGTAAAGAAGATTGAACGAACGCTTCGGGTAAGCGTAATTCTGCGCGATGGTGCGGTTAAACTGGTAGGAAGTAAATCGGCAGTTGAACAGGCAAAAAATGTATTTTCGGAGCTTCTTACACTTTCGGAGCGTGGGAATACGATTACGGAGCAGAATGTAGATTATGTTCTAGCACTATCGAAGGAACATTCGGATGTGTCATTGGCAGAGATTGACAAAGAATTGATTGGCTACACCATTCAGGGAAAACCGATTAAGCCAAAAACCAGAGGCCAGCAGAAATATGTAAACCAGATACAAGAAAAAATGATGGTGTTTGGAATCGGACCGGCAGGAACCGGAAAGACCTATTTGGCGATGGCTATGGCAATTCAGGCATTTAAAAATGATGAAGTCAGTAAAATTATTTTGACAAGACCGGCGATTGAAGCGGGAGAAAATCTCGGCTTTCTGCCGGGTGATTTACAAAGTAAAATTGACCCGTATTTAAGACCCTTATATGATGCACTTTACCAGATTATGGGAGCGGACAGTTTTATTAAGAACTCTGAAAAAGGCCTGATTGAAGTGGCGCCACTTGCTTATATGCGAGGAAGAACGTTAGATAATGCGTTTATTATTCTTGATGAGGCGCAGAACACAACGCCGGCACAGATGAAAATGTTTTTGACGCGTATTGGATTTGGTTCAAAAGTTGTGATAACCGGCGATTTGTCGCAGAAAGATTTACCTTTTCAGACACAATCCGGTCTGGAACAGGCATCGAAAGTATTGGAACAGGTAGAGGATATCGGTTTTTCCTATCTGACCAATAAAGATGTGGTGCGTCATCCGTTAGTACAGAAAATTGTACATGCCTATGAAAAGTATGAAGCGAGAGAGAACTATAGAGAGTCGCGTAAAAAATCAAACATACAGACAAAGAAAGTGGGAAAACGATGACAATTTATTTAGAAGATATGGGGAAAGTTACTTTTCCTTTTGAGCCGGAAGAGCAAATTGAGAAACTGGCAGCATTTGTTACGGATTTTGTGAAGTGCCCCTATGAGCCGGAAATTAGTGTTACTCTTGTTACAAAGGAAGAAATTCATGAACTCAACCGAACACACCGGAATGTTGACAGGCCAACGGATGTGCTTAGTTTTCCGATGATGGAATATGATGCCCCGGCGGATTTTTCGGGGGAGAAGTTCTGCAAGACACTTACTGTTTCCCCAGAATCAGAAGAAATGATGTTAGGAGATATTGTTTTGTGTTCGGAGGTTGTATGCGAACAGGCAGAAGAATATGGACACTCGTTATTGCGAGAGTTTTCATTTTTAGTTGTGCACAGTCTCCTTCATTTGTTTGGCTATGACCATATGGAAGAGGATGAAAGGGCAGAAATGGAAGAAAAGCAGCGTGAAATCATGAAAAAGTTACAAATTTTGAGATAATGAGACTGCGAAAGTGAGGGTAATATGAATCAGAAACAGAAAAAAATTGTTTTAGCTTTATGTGGGATTGCGGTGTTATCACTGATTGCCGCAGGATTGTATCTGGCTTGTGGAAGAAAGTCTTTGCAGAAAAATAATCCGCAGACGGACAAGCAAGTTCAGACAAAGCAACAGGAAAATGAGCCGCAGGCAACGAAAAATCCATATGAAGGTATGGTTAAAAGTGAGCTTACCGGTAAATATATTAAGCCGTCTGTGGCAAAGAAGCGTCCCTATGCGATTATGATAAACAATATTGAGTATGCGTTTCGAAATCAAAAAGGAACATCGAAAGCAGATATTATTTATGAGGCACTGGCAGAAGGTGGAATTACCCGCATGATGGCGGTCTATGAGGATGTCAGCAAGGTGAAAAAGATTGGTTCAGTGCGAAGTGCAAGACACTACTATGTGCAGTTTGCCAAAGAATGGGATGCGATTTTCTGTCATTTTGGACATACCAAATATGCAGTATCAAAAATTAAAAAGTTGGGAACAAACAATTTGAGTGGTTTGTCAGCAATTGGTGGTGTTGTGTATGCCAGAGATTTATCCATCCGTGCCCCTCACAATGTGTTTACAAATGGAAAGAAAATAGAAAAAGGTGCAAAAAAGCTTGGATATTCATTGACGAGGAACTCCGAGGCAATGGCAAAACATTTTAATTTTGCGAATGAGGATACGGAACCTGCAAATGGAAAAACAGCTAAGTCGGTTACGATTCCGTTTTCGAATTACTCCACATGTAAGATGAAATACAGTGCTAAGAGTAAAACCTATAAAAAATATGAATACGGGCAAAAACATATGGACACGTATTACAAAAAACAGCTTGCATTTAAAAATGTAATTATACAACTGGTGAGTGAGTCAAATGTTGACCACAATGGATACCAGACGATGAAACTTGGCAATACTTCCGGAAAAGGGTATTATTACAGCGATGGCAAACGGATTTCTATTACGTGGAAACGTGTGGAAACAACGAATGAAATGGCGTACTATGATGAGTCCGGTAATGTGCTGACGATTAACCCGGGCAAAACTTACATTGCCGTGTACCCTAAAAATCGACAGAATTTGATTAAGTGAAAGGACGAATAGAGCATTGAGTACGAAAAAGAAAAATGCGGATTATTTAAAGCAGGGCGGTATTTTGGCGATGGCATCGCTTATCGTACGAATTATCGGTATGGTTTACCGAATCCCGATGTCTAATATCCTTGGCGAAGAGGGAAATGGAATCTATGCAGTTGCTTTTGAGATTTATGATTTGATTTTGATTATTTCTTCTTATAGCCTGCCACTTGCTTTATCAAAAATGATTTCTGCCAGACAGGCAAACAGAGAACATAAAAATACAGGAAGAATTTTGAAAGTTGCCCTGCGTTTTGCCATAATCTCCGGCGGCGCATTTGCTTTGATCTTGTTTTTTGGGGCAGGTGTGATTGAACATACGATTTATCCGGAATACAGTGGTGTTCAGATTCCTTTGCGTGTACTTGCACCTACAATTTTTATTGTGGCCTTATTAGGTGTGTTTCGTGGTTTCTTCCAGGGAAAAAGAACCATGATACCGACAGCGGTTTCACAGATTATTGAGCAGGTGGTCAATGCCATTGTCAGTGTGGCGGCAAGCTATTTGTTTATGAAGTGGAATGCTGATAGTTTGCAGCAGGCTGCATGGGGAGCAGCGGGTGGTACCCTTGGTACATGTCTTGGTGCGGCATCGGCTCTTTTGCTTGTTATGTTTGTATACTGGTTATACCGTCCGGTTCAGGCAAAGTTAGAAAAGAAAGATGTGACCGGAAATCTGGAATCTTACCAATCGTTGTTTAAAATATTGATTCTTACGATTCTTCCGATTGTTCTTTCACAGACAGTTTATAATATTAGTGGGTTAATTGATTATAAATTATTTGGTTTTATCTCAGCAAAAAGAGGTTTGGATACTGTTTCCATTAAAAGTTTTGTCGGTGTGTACAGTTCCAAATACCGCTTATTGTGCAGTGTACCAATTGCGATATCAACAGCCATTGCTTCTTCCATGATACCAAGTGCGGTGGCAGCATACACGGAGGGAGACGATGAACAGTGGAACTATAATGTTGCCTCCGGTATTAAATTTAACATGATTATAGCAATTCCGTGTGCACTGGGACTTACGGTTCTTGGACAGCCGGTTGTACGCATGCTGTTTTCATCCTCAAACTATGTCCTTGGCGGGCATATGATGACAGTTGGTGCAACTGCTATTATCTTTTATGCACTTTCCAATGTGACCGGCGGTGCCTTGCAGAGTATTGATAAAATGCGGATTCCGGTAATTCACTCAGCAATTTCGCTGGTGATTCATATTGGAGTCGTATCGTTTTTCCTAGCTTGTACCAACATTGGCGTTTATGCACTTTTGATTGGTAATATCACATTCCCGATTCTTGTGTTTATTCTGAATCTTCGTGCAATCAAACGCTATGTGCCTTCGTACCGGCAGGAAGTTATTAAGACGTTTGTTGCTCCTTTGGCAGCGGGAGTTTGGATGGCACTTGCTGCGGTAAGTGTTTACGGCCTTGTGGGCTTTGTGATTGGCTCAAATTTGATTCGTACAATGCTTGCAGTCTGTGTGGCGGTAGTGGTATACTTTACAGCGTTTCTTCTGCTGAAAGGCTTGACAAAAGAAGAATTGTTTGATTTTCCGATGGGAAGAAGATTATATTTGTTAGCCAGAAAAATGCACCTGATGAAGTAAAAAAGAGAAGTTTAATTGGTAAAAGACGGGATAATGCGGTGTGTTATTGTCTTGAACCGATTAAACTTCTTTTTTGATTTTTTATAGAGAAGTGTTTAGTTGATGGAGTCGCAGTATTCGTTGTAACGTTCATCCATTAATTCATCAATATAGTTTTCGTTGAAGAGAGGAAACTGCTCTTTAACTTTATTACACATTGCCGAGTGGGCGGTGAAGTAGTTCTTTTCTTCTGTTTCTTCTTCATTAATTAAAGATGAGATGTATTCATCAGTGATGTTTGCCTCAATCCAGTCTAATACATCATCACTTGCTCTTTCTTCCTGGGAAACCATGGATTTCATTTTCTTTGCACGCAGAAGAGAAGTAATTCCGACAATGAAGAAAATGACAAAGACAACGGCCATGATTAAGGATGAAAATTTATTAAATAAGTTGATGTATTCAAATAAATTCAGTGCCAAAAGACCGAGTCCCAAAAGACCAAATACAATAAAGGAAATACCGCTGAATTTTAAATCGGTGTATTTGTCTTTTTTCTTGATATAAACGGAACTGGATTCGGTACGGAGTTCGGAAAGCATTTTGCTTGCTTCTTCGTCCTGAATCTGGGCAAGTTCGTCGTCAATATCCGTCATCATAGAAGAAACGGTTTCTTCGGTCATTTCTGATGCACCGTCAAAAGATTCAAACGTTTCGGTTTTTTCATCGTATTCTTCTTTGGCAACGACAACATAAAATCCATCGTCAAATTCATCCTCTTCGGTAACCGGCATAATACCTGCGGTAAGTACCCCTTCTACATTCAAATATAAAACCAGTTTTGCACCAATTTCTTCATTGGCAACATGACATAAACGCACCGGTTTTGCTTCATCCGTTTCTTCCGGAAGTTCATCGACTAATTCTACACCACAGTCGGCGCAGAGGGTAATTCCATCGACATATTCGTTTTTACATTTTGGACACCACATAATTTGGTCCCTCCTTCGCATAAATTCACTTGTTTCAATATAGCATAAGTTGATTCAAGTGGCAAGATATTTGACAGTATATCATAAAGTTGTGTATAATTGACGAACAGAATGTATGAGAAAGGACAACAGAGCATGAGAAAACTAGCGCTTCGTGATGAAGTTTTAATGCAGGTTGAAAAACCGGCCAGATATATTGGAAATGAAATTAATATGGTAAAGAAAAATCCGAGAGAAGTTGATGTCCGTTTTTGTATGTGTTTTCCGGATGTATATGAGATTGGAATGTCACATCTTGGAATACAGATTTTATATGATATGTTTAACCGCTGGGATGACACCTATTGTGAAAGGGTTTATTCTCCGTGGCCGGACATGGACAAGATACTGCGTGAGAAAAATATTCCCTTGTTTGCTTTGGAGAGCCAGGAGCCGATTCGGGCGTTTGATTTTCTTGGTATTACGATTCAGTATGAAATGTGTTATACCAACATTTTGCAGGTCTTGGATTTGTCGCACATTCCGCTGCACGCCGGTGAGAGAACATGGGACGACCCGATTGTAATCGGAGGTGGTCCGTGCACATATAATCCGGAGCCCATTGCTGAATTTTTTGACATTTTTTATATTGGAGAAGGAGAGACTGTTTACCGCGAATTATTGGATGTTTATAAGGATTCCAGACAAAAAGGAGAGGACCGGTTGACATTTTTGAAGCGGGCATCCGGTGTGGAAGGGCTGTATGTTCCTCTTTTATATGATGTAACGTATCACGAGGACGGAACGATTGCGTCTATGGAGCCAAACTGCAAGGAAGCACCAAACCGTGTAAAAAAACAGGTGGTGACGGATTTGAGTGATACTTATTATCCATCTAAACCGTTGGTGCCGTATATTCGAGCTACGCAGGACCGAGTCGTGCTGGAAATCCAGCGTGGATGTATCCGCGGATGCCGTTTCTGTCAGGCGGGGATGATTTATCGTCCGATTCGTCCGAGAAAACTTGATTTTTTGAAACAGCGGGCAATTGAGATGCTTGACAATACCGGGTATGAGGAAATTACTTTAAGTTCTTTAAGTTCAAGTGATTATGATGAACTGGCGGATTTGGTTTATTATCTGATTGAAGAATGTCGTCAGAGAAAATTAAATATTGCGCTGCCATCGCTTCGTATTGATGCGTTTTCCTTGGATGTTATGAGTAAAGTTCAGGATATCAGAAAAAGCAGTCTGACATTTGCGCCGGAGGCAGGATCTCAGCGCATGCGTGATGTGATTAATAAAGGTCTTACAAAGGATGTGATTTTAAAAGGAGCATGGGAAGCTTTTCAGGGAGGCTGGAAACGTGTTAAACTATATTTCATGTTAGGGCTTCCCGGTGAAACGGATGAGGATATTGCAGCAATTGCGGAATTGGCAAATGATATCGCTGCTACCTATTTTGAACTTCCAAAAGAAGAACGTCAGGGAAGACCGGAGATTACGGCAAGTACGTCATTTTTTGTACCAAAGCCATTTACTCCGTTCCAGTGGGCGCCGATGGGAACGGCAGAGTATTTTGATGAGAAACGCCGGTTCCTTACCGGTAAGGTGAGAGAACAGATAAATCAGCGTTCCATCCGTTATATCTGCCATGATGCTGTGACTTCTGAATTGGAAGGAATCTTTGCCAGAGGTGACAGGAAACTTTCAGATGTAATTGAAAAGGCTTACAAAAAGGGGTGCATTTTTGACGCATGGACGGATTATTTCCGCCCGGATGTATGGAATGAACTTCTTGATGAACTTTCGGTGGACCGTGATTTTTATAATTACAGAGAACGAAACGAAGACGAAATCTTTCCATGGGATTTTATTGATATTGGTGTCAGCAAACAGTTTTTACGCCGTGAATATGAAAATGCAAAGCAGGGAAAGGTTACGCCGAACTGTAAGCAGAAGTGCAGTGGATGCGGAGCTGCTTCGTTCCATGCGGGTATCTGTATGATGGATAGAAAAGCAAGTGGAGGTAGTGCACAATGAAAACAAGAATGCGTTTTGTAAAATGCGGCTCGATGAAGTTTATCGGACACCTTGACTGCATGCGTTTTTTTCAGAAAGCGATTCGACGTGCAAAATTGGATGTTGCGTATTCAAAGGGGTACAGTCCGCACCAGTTAATGAGTTTTGCTTCGCCGCTTGGCGTCGGTGTAACGAGTGACGGAGAATATATTGATGTAGAATTTTATTCACTGCCGGATCTTTCACTGCCGGATCTTGTGACCTACTTAAATCAATTTATGACTGATGAAATATTTGTTACAGACATTGAAATCATGCCGGATGGTTTTAAAAATTCGATGTCGCTTCTTATCGCTGCGGATTATATGGTAGTGGAAAAAGAAGCGGGTGTTTTTCCGGAAAATTGGCAGGAAAAATGGCTTTCTTTTATGGAGCAGCAAGAAATTGTGATTGAGAAAAAAACGAAAAAATCTGTGAAAGAAGTGGATATTAAACCACATATTCTTGCCTGGGATTTTTCAATGGATGCATTTGCTAAAAAAAATGGTGAAAACTATGGAACACTTCACTGTGATTATGAGGGAAACTCGCTGTTTATGCGGCTGACAAGCGGAAGTGAGACAAATATTAAGCCGGAACTTGTGATGCAGGCATTTTATGCGTTTTGTGAGAATGAATTAGAACCTTATTCGTATCAGATTCACAGAATGCAGATGATTTTTAAGAAAAAGGGAGAATAGACGATGACAAACCGCAGCCAGATTGTAATTACAAAAGTGCAGGATAAAACGATACTGGTTTCTGTGCATAACGACAAATTGTATGATGTTTTAGTAGAAAACGAGGAAAATACTTCTGGAAATGTTGGTGATATTTTTGTTGGGAAAGTGCAGAATGTCGTGGATAACATTCATGCGGCTTTTGTGGAATTTGAGAAAAATAAGGTTGGATTCCTTCCTTTAAGTGAGTGTCAGGGGAAAACGGTAAAAGCCGGAGATGAATTTGTTGTTCAGATTAAGCAGGCGGCAGTTAAGACAAAACAGCCGGTACTGACAATTTTCCCGGAAATTGCAGGGCGGTTTGCAGTTGTTTCCACAAAATCAAAAACAAAAGGTGTTTCAAAAAAAATTACAGAGGAAGAAAAAAAGAAAGAACTTTATAAAATCTTAGAAGATTTTTGTGAGGATCCCTATGGTGTGATTCTTCGCACGAGTGCTAAGGCAGCAAGTGAAGAAGAAATCAGAAAAGAGTGCACCGGACTTCTGAAACAAATGCATGAGTTAATGGATTACAGTGAGTATAAAACAAGATTTAGCTGTTTGTATCGCGAGGCGTCGTTTTATTTAAAATATATCCGAAGTTTGGAACTTTCAAATTTTGAGAGGATTGTCACGGATTTACAATCGGTTTATGAAGAACTGTATCCGATTTATGGGGATAAGGTGGAATTATATTCGGATGATAGTTATTCACTGGATAAATTACTCGGCATTTCGACAAAGTTATTAAAAGCAAATGAAAAGAAAGTGTGGTTAAAGAGCGGCGGTAATCTTGTGATTGAGCCAACAGAGGCATTGACGGTTATTGATGTGAATACCGGAAAGGCAGTGGATGGCAGGAGAAACAAAGAGACGACATTTTATAAAATTAACTGTGAGGCTGCCATCGAGGCAGCGCGCCAGATTCGCATGCGCAACCTTTCGGGTATTATATTAATTGATTTTATCGATATGAAAGAACAAGAACATGTGGAAGAACTGATGCAGCTTCTCCGTATGAAACTTTCGGAAGATAAAGTAAAAACCGTACTTGTGGACATTACAAAACTTGGACTTGTTGAGATTACGAGAATGAAAAAAAATCCACCTTTGCGGGAAGTTCTGCAAAGCGAGTGAAAAACAAGAAAATGCTTGACATGCCTTGGTTTGTCGTGCTATACTACTATGCGTATGCCGCACAACGAGGTTATAGTTCTGTCCATTTTTCATGAGACAGGCACCATAGTTGGCGAGTAATTTTATTAGGAGGTGCTATATGTACGCAATTATAGCAACCGGTGGTAAGCAGTATAAAGTAGAAGAAGGCGACGTAATCAAAGTTGAAAAACTTGGTTTGGAAGCTGGTTCCGAAGTTACTTTTGATCAGGTACTTTTAGTTGGTGACAAAGATGTCAAAGTTGGTACTCCAACTGTTGACGGAGCTTCTGTCAAAGCAACTGTAGTAGCAGAAGGCAAAAGTAAAAAGGTTATTGTTTATCGTTATAAGAGAAAAACCGGATATCACAAAAAGAATGGTCATAGACAGCCATTTACTCAGGTAAAAATCGAAAAGATTAACGCTTAATCTTTCAGGTGAATCTATGATTCAGGTAATTGTAAAAAAGCAGAATGGGAACATAACGGGTTTTCATATGGAAGGGCATGCCGGATATGCGGACCGGGGCAGTGATATTGTTTGTGCTTCGATTTCTGTTCTCGCCATTAACTGTGTAAATTCAATTGAAGAATTTACGGAGGATTCCTTCTCGGAGGGTATGGATGAGGAAAGAGGAATGATTTCTTTTGATTTAACAGGAGAAATTTCGGAGAAAACACAGTTATTGTTACAGTCTATGCTATTAGGAATCGAACATATTGCCGAAGAATATGGAAAGAAGTATGTTCAAATTATTAATCGTTAGGAGGAAAAGACCATGTTGAAAATGAACCTTCAGTTGTTTGCTCATAAAAAAGGAATGGGTTCTACAAAGAACGGTAGAGATTCCGAATCTAAACGCTTAGGCGCTAAAAGAGCTGACGGACAGTTTGTTTTGGCTGGAAATATTCTTTACAGACAGCGTGGCACCAAGATTCATCCGGGTGTTAATGTTGGTAAAGGTGGAGACGATACATTGTATGCTTTGGTAGACGGTGTTCTTCGTTTCGAGAGAAAAGGAAGAGATAAAAAACAGGCTTCCGTATATCCAGTGGAAAGCAAATAAAATCGAAATGATTTGTCAGGGGGCTGCCTTATGTGCAGCCCCTTATTCGTTCATAGAAAGGAAAAAAGTATGTTTGCAGATCGAGCGAAGATAACAATCCGCTCCGGAAAAGGCGGTGACGGTCATGTTAGTTTCCGCCGTGAAAAATACGTTGCTAACGGTGGACCGGATGGTGGCGATGGTGGCCGCGGCGGTGATTTGATATTTGAAGTTGACCCGGGCATTAATACGTTAAACGAATTCCGTCATGTGAGGAAATATTTTGCAGGAGACGGAGAGCCGGGCGGCAAAAGACGCTGTCACGGAGCTGATGGAGAAGATAAAATCGTAAAGGTGCCGGCAGGTACAATTGTACGTGAGGCACAGACGGGACAGGTAATTACCGATATGTCCTACGAAAATAATAGAGAAGTGGTACTAAAAGGTGGAAACGGCGGAAAGGGAAACCAGCATTTTGCAACACCTACGATGCAGGTGCCTAAGTATGCCCAGCCGGGCAAACCCGGTATTGAACTTGAAGTTATCCTTGAATTAAAAGTTATTGCTGATGTTGGTTTGGTTGGATTCCCAAATGTCGGAAAGTCTACCCTTTTATCAAGAGTGACGAACGCACAGCCAAAGATTGCAAATTATCATTTTACAACTTTGAATCCAAATCTCGGTGTGGTTGATTTAGATGGTGCAGATGGATTTGTTATCGCTGATATTCCGGGATTGATTGAAGGAGCTTCAGAAGGTGTTGGATTAGGACATGAATTTTTACGCCATATTGAACGTACCCGCGTGCTCATTCATATGGTGGATGCAGCATCCACAGAGGGCAGAGACCCAATTGAAGACATTCATGCCATTAACGAGGAATTAAAAGCTTATAATCCGGAAATTGCTAAGCGCCCGCAGGTCATTGCTGCCAACAAAATCGATTGCTTTTATGGTGAAGACCGCGAAAAAGTATTGCAGGCAATCAAGGATGAATTTGAACCGGATGGAATTTCAGTATATCCGATATCTGCTGTCAGTGGAGAAGGTGTGCAGGCATTACTTTATCATGTCAAAGACATGCTTGACCATGTAAAAGAAGAACAGGTTGTTTTTGAAAAAGAATACATGATAAAAGAACCGGACTTCTCAAATGAACCGTATACGGTTGAAAAAAGCGAGGAAGAAGAAGGACTTTACATTGTCGAAGGTCCTCGTATCGAAAGAATGCTTGGTTATACCAATCTAGATTCCGAAAAAGGATTTGAATTCTTCCAAAAATTCTTAAAAACAAACGGAATCCTTGACGAATTAGAAAAACTTGGAATCGAAGAAGGCGACACCGTAAAAATGTACGGCTGGCAATTTGAATTTATGCGATAACTACAAAGCAACGCACATCTGCACGAACACACTTATGCAAGCTCGCTTGCATATAAGTGTGTTCGCGCAGATGTATGTCGCGCGTAGCGCGACCGAGATGAAGCGAAGCGGAATCGAGGTGCGTTGCGAAAAGCAACAAAGCACGAGATGAAGCGAAGCGGAATCGAGGTGCGTTGCGGAAAGCAGCGCGACCGAGATGAAGCGAAGCGGAATCGAGGTGCGTTGCGAAAAGCAACAAAGCACGAGATGAAGCGAAGCGGAATCGAGGTGCGTTGCGGAAAGCAGCGAGGCGCGAGATGAAGCGAAGCGGAATCGAGGTGCGTTGCGGAAAGCAATGCGAAGCGAGAAGGAGGAAAAAATGACAAGCAAACAAAGAGCCTATTTAAAAAGCCTGGCAATGAAGATGGAACCAATCATGCAGATTGGCAAGGCAACCATCACACCGGAACTTACAGAATCGGTAGAACAGGCATTAGAGGCAAGAGAATTAATCAAAATTAATGTATTAAAAAACTGTGTGGCAATGCCCGGTGATGTTGCAGCACTGTTGGCAGAACGGACTCATTCAGATGTAGTACAGGTAATCGGAAGAAAAATTGTATTATATCGTGAATCTAAAACAAAGAAAAAAATTGAACTACCAAAGGCGAAAAATACAAAGGAGTAGGTAAAAGAATGAAAATCGGAATCATGGGCGGAACATTTAATCCGATTCATAATGCTCATTTGATGATGGCTCAGGCTGCGTATGAACAATATAAATTGGATGAAATATGGTTTATGCCATCAGCAAAACCACCGCACAAAAATCAGGATGAGATTGCAGAAAAAGAACATAGAAAACGTATGGTTCAATTTGCGATTGACAAAATCCCGCATTTTAAAATTTCAAATATTGAATATAAAAGAATGGGGAAAACCTACACATATGATACACTTGTAGAATTAAAGAAAGAAAGAGAAGATGCGCACTTTTATTTTATTATGGGTGGCGACTCTTTAGCGCAGTTTGAACAGTGGTATCATCCGGAAAAAATTGTGAAATTGTGTACGATATTGGCTGCCTCGCGGGATGAGATTTCCTATGAGCAGACGAAAGAGTACTGCAAGCAGTTAAGTGAACGGTTAGATGGAGATTTTCGCCCACTGAAAATACCTGCCATGTCAATTTCTTCACATGAAATCCGAAAACGTATCAAAAAGGGAAAGTCAATAATCGGATATTGTCCGGAGCCTGTGGTACGTTATATTCAGATGCACCGGTTATATGGTGACTCTAGTTTTGTAATACCTAAAAACGAAAAAGAACAGATGGACTGCTTAGCGGCATCGCTTCGGCCGAAACGATTTGTTCATACGTTAGGAGTTGCCAATATGGCGGCAAATCTTGCCATGATGCATGATGATGTTTCACTGCAAAGAGCAAAATTAGCCGGTCTTTTGCATGACTGTGCGAAATATCTGACGAATGAAGAGATGTTTGTCTTATGTGAGAAACTGGAAATTCCATTGTCTGAGTCCGAAAAAAGTACCCCTGCTGTAATTCATGGGAAATTAGGTGCTAAATTAGCGGTGCTTCGATATGGTATAGAGGATGATGAAATTTGTTCTGCCATTGCCTGTCATACAACCGGCAAGTCGCAGATGACGACATTAGAGAAAATAATTTACATTGCGGATTATATTGAGCCAAACCGTGATATGGACTGCAAACCATATCCGCTTGAAAGAATTCGAAGGACAGCCTTTTTTGATTTGAATCAGGCAACCGGTATGATTTTAAAAAACACATTAACGTATTTAGAAGAGAATCAGATGCCGATTGATGAAATGTCACTGGAAGCGTTTCATTATTATTTCACAATAAAATAGAATCAGGAGGAAACGTTAGATGGAAAATCAGTCGAAAAAAATGGTACAGATTGTTTATGATGCTTTAGATGAAAAACTGGGAGAGGACATTGAGATACTTAAAGTCGATGAAATTTCGGTAATTGCAGATTATCTGGTAATTGCAAATGGAAGAAATCAGAATCAGTTAAATGCCATGACGGATTTAGTCGAGGAAAAAATGATAGAAGCCGGCTATAAAAGCAAGAGGATTGAGGGGAATAAAAATTCTTCCTGGGTTTTGATGGATTATGGTGATGTAATCGTTCATGTTTTTTCCAAAGAAGACCGCTTGTTTTATGATTTAGAGCGAATTTGGAAAGATGGAAAGAAGATATCAAGAGAAGAATTATAAAAAAATTCCATGCGTAAGAGATAAGATAACGCTTCGCATTATAAGCCTCTTGCACATGGAAATTTTTTATTGCATTTTGTTCGAGAGAGCAATAAAAAGATTTTATATGCTCTGTTTTTGCGATATAAGTTTAGAAGAAGCGGTATAAGCCGATTACTTTTCCTAATATGATTACTTCGTTTACATAAATTGGCTCCATAGAATCATTTTCCGGCTGGAGACGGTAACGTCCGCTTTCTTTGTAGTAAGTTTTTACCGTGGCGGAATCATCAATTAATGCAACTACAATATCGCCGTCTTTGGCAGTAGGAGTCTGCTGCACAATGATTTTGTCACCGTCATAAATACCGACATTTATCATACTTTCACCGCGGACATCAAGCATAAATAAATTACCGGCAGGGAGCTGGTCTGCAAGCATTGGAAAATAATTTTCGATATTCTGCTCCGCAAATAATGGGGCACCGGCGGCAACATGTCCTAACAATGGAATGTTGCGGATTTCGCGCCTGGATAAATTAAAATCATCATCTATAATTTCAATTGCACGTGGTTTCGTCGGGTCACGGCGGATATAACCATTCTTTTCCAATGTCTCCAAATGAGAGTGTACCGAGGATGTTGACTTTAAATGAACAGCTGAACAAATTTCCCGTACTGCCGGTGGATATCCCTTTTCTAAAATTTGTGCTTTTATGTATTCTAATATTTCAGCCTGCTTTGCTGATATTCTGCCATTTCCCATAGAAACCTCCTAAAAAATTAGTAAAATACAAACAATTGTTTGCTTTTTAAATATATCACAATTTATTATATGTGTCAAACGAATGTTCGCTTTTTTGCGAAAAATGGAATTTATCATAGACAAATGACGACAGAATGGTTATAATAAACAAAGATATTCAAGATAAGGAGTGTAAATGGGAATGAAAAACGAGAAAAAAGGCTTTTTTAGCAGAATGCTGAGTTCAGAACATAAAGTATTTGAGACAAGTATGTTTGGCATTAGCGTGGTACTTACACTTGCGTTAGTGATTGGAATTGGCTATTATATTTCGGTTGCTTTCTTTAATCATAATACGGTTACAGATGAAGAGGCTAATGCTTCTGCTGTATCGGACAGTGCTGTTACGGTAAGAGAAAGTCCGGAGCCAACACAGACACCGGATGGAAATACGATGGTTCGTGAAGATGATGCCGATACACAGGTGGATGAGGAACTGGCAAAGGCAACGGAAGGTTATACGACATCGACTGTTAATATGCGTTCCGAACCGTCTTTGACGGCAAGTGTTGTGGCAAAAGTTCCAGAATCGACAAAACTGACTTTCTCTGGTTTGCAGAAGAAAGAATGGATGGAAGTTGAATATAATGGACAGAAAGGTTATATCAATGCGATGTATCTCTCTGTTGATAAACCAAAACCGATTGAGACAGTTACTCCAAGACCGACTCAGAAACCGGTTCGTACAACGGCTACACCAAAGGCTACAAAAGCACCAAAGGCTACGAAGACACCAAAAGCGTCCAAATCGCCAAAGGCTACGAAGATGCCGAAAGCAACGAAAACGCCAGGTACTGTTGTTACAAAAGCACCGACTCAGGCACCAACAGAAGCGCCAACTCAGGCACCGACAGAAGCACCAACTCAGGTACCGACTTCAGAGCCGACTGCTAATACAACAGAATAGATTGGAATATTGCGAAAGAGGTAACAAAGACCATGGAACAGTTAACGCCAATGATGCAGCAGTACATGGAAACGAAAAATGAATATAAAGACTGTATTCTCTTTTACCGGTTAGGTGACTTCTATGAAATGTTTTTTGATGATGCCATATGTGCACACAAAGAACTTGAATTAACCCTGACCGGAAAGAGTTGTGGTCTTAAAGAGCGGGCACCCATGTGTGGTGTCCCGTTTCATTCTGCGGAGACATATATTAACCGTTTGGTAGAGCGGGGCTATAAAGTAGCGATTTGTGAACAGGTAGAAGACCCGAAACTGGCAAAAGGCTTGGTAAAGAGGGAAGTAACACGTATTGTTACACCGGGGACCAATTGTTTTACCGGTTCTTTAGATGAAACCAGAAATAATTATTTGATGGGAATTGTTTCGGTTGACCACAGTTTTGGCATTTCGATTGTAGATGTCACAACAGGAGAATATATGCTTACCGAAGTAGAGTCGGTAAGTAAACTTTTGGATGAAGTAAATAAATTTATGCCGGCCGAGATTATCTGCAATGATTCCTTTTACATATCCGGTGTTGACTTGACCGATTTGAGTGAACGGCTTGGAATTACCATTTCGGCACTCGAACCGCGCTACTTTGAAAAAGAAAGCTGCCGGGAGGCTCTGTGCCGTCATTTTCATGTAAGCAGTTTAGACGGCATGGGGGTAGAGGAATACTCGATTGGCATGATTGCGGCAGGAGCCGTCATGATGTATTTGATAGAAACGCAAAAGTGTGCCCTAGAGCACATTTCACATTTGCAGCCTTATCATGTTGGCAAGTATATGCTTTTAGACAGAAATACCAGACGGAATCTGGAACTGGTGGAGACACTGCGTGAAAAGCAGAAAAGAGGTTCGCTTCTCTGGGTGCTTGATAAGACAAAAACAGCGATGGGTGCCAGAAAATTGCGTGCTTCCATTGAACAGCCTTTGATTGAGGAAGAAGAGATTCTTGCGCGTTATGATGCGATTGAGGAATTAAATGCGAATGTTATTACCAGAGAGGAAATTCGTGAATATCTGAATCCGGTATATGACTTAGAGCGTCTTTTGAGCAAAATCAGTTACCGTACTGTAAATCCAAGAGATATGATAGCACTGGAATCTTCTTTGGAAATGCTTCCGGCGATTCGTATGCTTCTTGGCAATTTTAAAGCGCCGCTTTTTAAAGACTTATATGATAAGATGGATGCACTGGAAGATATTTACGGATGGATTCATTCGGCAATTGAGGAAGAACCACCGATTTCGGTAAGAGAGGGCGGTATCTTTAAAAACGGTTATCATGAAGAAATTGATAAGCTCAGACAGGCAAAAACCGAAGGCAAAGACTGGCTGGCAAATTTAGAGGCAAAAGAAAAAGAACATACAGGAATTAAGAATCTTAGAATTAAATATAATAAAGTTTTCGGGTATTATTTTGAGGTCACAAAATCTTTTCTTGACCAGGTGCCGGAAAACTGGATTCGAAAACAGACATTGACAAATGCGGAGCGTTACACGACTAATGAACTGAAAGAAATGGAAGATGTGATTCTGGGGGCGGAGGACCGGCTTTATAATCTGGAATATGTGGTGTTTTGCGAACTGCGGGATAAAATATTTGGGCAGATGAAGCGGATTCAGGATACGGCATCGGTGATTGCCTTTTTGGATATGTTAGCATCTCTTGCGTATGTAGCAGAGCATAATCAGTATGTACGGCCAACCATTAATCACAATGGCTCCATTACGATTAAAGAAGGCAGACATCCGGTGATTGAGCAGATGATGACAAAGGATATGTTTATTGCTAACGATACCTACTTAGATGATGATACACACCGTGTCGTGATTATTACCGGACCAAACATGGCAGGTAAATCTACTTATATGCGTCAGACAGCATTGATTTCTCTGATGGCGCAGATTGGCTGCTTTGTTCCGGCAAAAGAAGCAGATTTATCTTTAGTTGACCGTATATTTACCCGTGTCGGGGCATCGGATGACTTGGCGAGCGGGCAGAGCACCTTTATGGTGGAAATGACCGAAGTTGCTAATATTTTACATAACGCAACAAAAGACAGTTTGATTATTTTAGATGAAATCGGCCGCGGAACCAGTACCTTTGACGGACTAAGTATTGCATGGTCGGTTGTTGAACACATAGTAAATAAGAAAAAAATTGGAGCAAAAACGTTATTTGCCACACATTACCACGAATTGACGGAATTGGAGGGCAAATTAGAAGGCGTCCAGAATTACTGTATTGCTGTAAAAGAAGATGGCGAGGATATTGTATTTCTTCGAAAAATTGTAAAGGGCGGCGCTGACCGCAGTTATGGTATTCAGGTTGCCAGACTTGCCGGTGTTCCGGATGAAGTTTTAATCCGCGCAAGAGAAATTGCGGACTTATTGGAAGCTAAAGATGCTAATAGCAATCTTTCAAAACTTACGGATTTAAGTGAAAAAGATTCGAAAGGCAGCACGGAAGCAATGACGCAGCTTTCCATCTTTGATACGATGGAGACGACAAATCAGACAGATGCGATTTTGTTTGAACTGCGGGATATCAATTTGTCCAATGTGACACCGATGGATGCGATGAACTTAGTTTATAAGTGGCAGAATAAATTAAAAGAACAGTGGTAAAAAAGAAACGGAGGATGTCATGATTCAGGTTCTTGACCAAAAAACGATAAATCAAATTGCGGCAGGCGAAGTTGTGGAACGTCCTTCGGCTGTTGTAAAAGAATTAATGGATAACTCTTTGGATGCCGGTGCATCCGCCATTACAATTGAAATAAAAGAAGGCGGTATTTCCATGATTCGGATTACGGATAATGGTGCCGGTATTGCAAAAGAGGAAATCCCGACGGCATTTTTACGTCATGCAACAAGTAAAATTAGAAATCCTGAGGATTTGCTTTCGGTAACAAGTCTTGGGTTTAGGGGCGAGGCATTGTCAAGTATTGCCGCAGTAGCCCAGGTTGAATTGATTACGAAAAGAAAAGAAGATATTGTAGGAACCAGATATTCCATTGAAGGCGGAAAAGAGACCGGATGTGAAGAAGTTGGCTGCCCGGATGGAACTACTTTTGTGATGCGGAACTTATTTTACAACACACCGGCAAGAAGAAAATTTTTAAAATCAAAAACAACTGAGGGAAACTATATTCATGAACTGGTGCAGCGGTATTCACTGGCTCATGCGGATATCCGTTTCTCTTTTATTGTAGATGGGAAAACAAAATTCCAGACAAGTGGTGACGGTCAGGTAAAGACCAATATTTTTTATCACTACGGAAGAGAGATTACGAAGGAACTGATACCGATTTGCCATGAACAGGATGGCATGCGCTTAGAAGGATTTATTGGAAAACCGGTTTTATCAAGAGGAAACCGGTCGATGATGAATTACTTTGTAAATGGACGTTATATCAAAAGCCAGATTTTAACAAATGCGACTATGCAGGGGTATCAGGGATTTCTTATGGGACACCGTTACCCGTTTGTGGTACTCATGCTTTCGATTGATTCTTCTTTTATTGATGTCAATGTCCATCCGACCAAAATGGAAATCCGTTTTACAAATCAGATGGAAGTTTTAACGCTTGTGAGAGACACGGTTACTGAGGCATTGAAGCAGAGTACTTTAATTCCGGATGTCACACTGGATGAAAAAGAGAAGCAAAGTCCGGTAGAAGAAAAAACGATTGAAAAACAGCCGGAGCCGTTTGAATATGAAAGAAAAAAAGAGTGGAGTATGCGCGCACAGCCGGAGAAAAAGATGGAAGAAAAACCATTTGTGTATGAAAGTGCACCATTTTCCGGAAAGCAGAATGTATCGATTGTAAAAGAAGATTACAAACAATTAGATTTTAAGAAAGAAGAACAGCAAGAGGGTGTTGTTTTCCGAATTATCGGACAGGTTTTCGACACCTACTGGCTTGTGGAATACGAAAAAGAATTATTGATTATTGACCAGCACGCAGCTCATGAAAAAGTGTTATACGAGAAATTAATGAAAAAGTTAAAGGATAAAAAACCGCTGACACAGAATTTGATTGCGCCGATTGTTGTGTCGCTGTCAGGACGGGAAATTGAAGTGTTAGAGGAAAATGCACAGACCTTAACTGCTATTGGCTTTTGCTGGGAAATGTTTGGAGACAGAGAATATTTGATTACCGGTGTGCCGGCTGACTTTTTGAATTTAGAGCCGAAACAGTTGTTTTTGGAACTGTTAGACAATTTGAGAAATCAAAATACGAAATCGGCACCGGAATTTGTAATTGACCATTGTGCTACGATGGCATGCAAGGCGGCGGTGAAGGGCAATCATACGTTGTCTTACGCAGAGGCAAAAGAACTGATTGGACAGATGTTACAGATGGATCAGCCGTATCATTGTCCCCATGGAAGACCGACAACGATTGCAATGAGCCGGTATGAATTTGAAAAGAAATTCAAACGTGTTCTTTAAATGTCAAAAAGGAGTGTATGGATATGAAAAAACCAATTATTGTTTTGACAGGGCCAACCGCTGTCGGAAAAACGGAAATATCCATTGAACTGGCAAAAGCGGCAGGCGGTGAAATTATTTCAGCTGATTCGATGCAAGTATACAAACAGATGGATATTGGAACTGCAAAAATAAAAAAAGAGCAGATGCAGGGCGTTATGCACTATATGATTGATGAATGGAATCCGGATGAAGAATTTAACGTGATGATTTTTCAAAAACGCGTAAAGGAAATTATGGAAGATATTTATAATCGTGGGAAGATTCCGATTCTTGTCGGCGGAACCGGGTTTTATATTCAAGCAGTGTTAAATGATATTGCTTTTACAAAAGAAAAACAGGGTGATGAAATCAGAGCGGATTTGCAAAATCTAGCAAAAGAAAAAGGTGCATTTTATCTACATCATGAACTGCAAAAAGTGGATAAAGAATCCGCAGAAGCCATTCATCCAAATAACATAAAACGTGTGATTCGTGCCTTGGAGTATTTTCAAAGTACCGGACAGAAATTTTCAGATCACAATAAAGAGGAGCGGCAGAAAGGGTCGCCGTATAATTTTTTGTATCTGGTTCTCGCAATGAACCGGAAGGTGCTTTATGAACGGATTGACAAACGGGTTGACCAGATGATGGAAGAGGGACTTGTCAAGGAGGTAAAACAACTTTTGGACGCCGGTTATTCAAGAAATTTGGTTTCCATGCAAGGGCTTGGCTACAAAGAAATTGCGTCAGCTCTTTTTAAAGAGTGTACAATGGAAGAAGCTGTTTACCGCTTAAAACGCGACACCAGACATTTCGCAAAACGTCAGATGACATGGTTTCGGCGGGAACGAGATGTGACAATGATTAACAAAGATAATTTTTCAAATAACCATGAAATTGTAAACTATATTATGAAATTAGCAGTAGAAAAGGGCATTTGTTCATGCCGGGAAGGATAAATCATGACAACAGAAGAAATGTATGAAAAATTTGGAATTAAAAAAGATGTGATTGATTTTGGGAAAACTGTTTTGGGAGAAATCGAAGACCGGTTTGCTAAAATTGATGAGGTAGCGGAAATTAATCAGTTGAAAGTAATTCATGCCATGCAGAAGAACCGTGTGAGTGAAAACCATTTGTGGGGAACAACAGGGTATGGTTATAACGATACCGGAAGAGATACGTTGGAAGCCGTATATGCTGACATTTTTGAAGCAGAAGATGCACTTGTGCGCTCACAGATTACCTGCGGAACGCATGCGTTGACAATTGCTTTATCGTCGATTCTTCGACCGGGGGATGAACTGCTGTCGCCGGTTGGAAAACCATATGATACATTGGAAGGAATCATCGGCATCGAGGGAACAGATACCAAAGGATCTCTTCGTGAATTTGGGGTATCTTATCGACAGGTAGATTTGGTCGGTGACAGTGAATTTGATTATGCAGGAATCAAAAATGCATTAAATGAGAAAACAAAATTAGTCACGATTCAGCGTTCCAAAGGATACGCAATGCGCAAAACATTGTCTGTTGAGCGGATTGGAGAACTGATTCGTTATATCAAATCGATAAAGCCGGATGTCATCTGCATGGTAGATAACTGTTATGGTGAATTTGTAGAAACCATCGAGCCAACGCAGGTTGGAGCCGATATTTGTGTAGGTTCTCTGATAAAAAATCCGGGTGGCGGTCTGGCACCTTTGGGCGGGTATATTGTTGGACGGAAAGATTTAGTTGAACTTGCTGCATACCGCCTTACGGCACCTGGTCTTGGCAAAGAAGTAGGGGCTTCCCTTCAGGTTAATTCGGCATTTTATCAAGGATTATTTTTAGCACCGACGGTTGTGGTAAGTGCCTTAAAGTCTGCTATTTTTGCTGCAAATTTATATGAAAAACTTGGCTTTACGGCAAGTCCTAATGGTAAAGAAGACAGACACGATATCATTCAGGCAATTGCCTTTGGCTCACCGGAACGAATTATCGCCTTCTGCCAGGGAATCCAGCAGGCAGCCCCGGTAGATGCCTACGTTCTGCCGGAGCCATATGCGATGCCCGGCTATCACAGCGATGTCATTATGGCAGCGGGTGCTTTTGTACAGGGGTCCTCTATTGAATTAAGTGCAGATGCCCCGATTGAACCGCCTTACAGTGTCTATTTTCAGGGTGGAATTACATGGTCACACGGAAAGATGGGTATATTAAAAACACTGCAAAATATGATTGATGGCGGATTTGTCGAATTGCCATAGATTTTGACAAAATTCAAAAAAAATTCACAGAAAAATCTTGCTTAATAGGTATACATTTTTGCCTTGATATGGTAAAATAACAATGTTTAGGTGGAATTTGGTTCCGAAAGGAGCCGAAATGAAAAAAGAAAATTTTACCATGAAAGAATTGCCGGATTCGGAAAAGCCGTATGAGAAGTGTGAAAGAGACGGTGCAAAGTCTTTGTCGAATGCAGAATTACTTGCTGTCATTTTAAAGTCCGGAACAAAGGATAAGACGAGTCTTGCCCTCGCTTTGGAAGTGCTGAGTGCACATCCTTCTTTTCAGGGTTTGATGGGATTGTTTCATCTGACGCGCAATCAGCTTCTTCAGATTCACGGAATTGGTCCGGTGAAGGCAGTTCAGATTTTGTGTGCGGTGGAGTTGTCCAAACGACTGGCAAGAGAGAGTAAGTGTAATGCCACAAATTTTAGCCGCCCCGAACAACTGGCGGCTTATTTTATGGATGAAATGCGAAATCTCGAAACGGAGCATTTGTATCTTGCAGCACTGGATGCAAGCGGAAGACTGCTCTACGACAAAGCAGTTTTTAAGGGAACTATAAACTATTCTGTGGTAAATCCGAGAGAGATTCTGCGGATTGCCCTGCAATGCGACGCGGCTCAGATTGTGATACTGCATAATCATCCGAGTGGGAACCCCATTCCGAGCGGAGAAGATATCAAGATGACCAAACGGTTATATGAGGCTTCAGATTTGATTGGTATTCCTTTGGTTGACCACATTATCATTGGTGATAACCGCTACATTAGTTTAAAAGAAAGAGGATTGATTTGACATGTTAGGAAAAGCAATAGGAATTGATTTTGGAACAAGTTCAATTAAGTTTTATAAAAACGGAGAGGGAATTATTCTTCATGAAAAAAGTGTAATTGCGATTTACAATAAATCTCATACTTTTGCGGTAGGAAATGAGGCGTATGAGATGTATGAGAAGGCACCGGCAAACATTCAGGTGTCTTATCCGGTAAAAAATGGTGTTATTGCCGATATCGGAAATATGCAGTCGATGATTGATTATTTCTTCCATGAACTGGATGGCAAGAAAAAGTTAAAAGGTGCAGAGTATTATATTGCGGTTCCGACTGATATTACAGAAGTGGAGAAAAGAGCTTATTTTGATTTGATTACAAATACCAATCTGAAACCGAAGAAAATCCATGTCGTTGAGAAGCCGGTTGCAGATGCCCTGGGTATGAACCTCGATATTACAAAATCTACAGGAACTTTGGTTGTGGATATCGGTGCAAATACAACAGAGATTTCCGTGATGTCCCTTGGTGGTATTGTATTAAGCCGATTGATTCCGATTGGTGGAAATCGTTTTGATGAGGCAATTATTAATAAAATCAAAAAAGATAAGAGTTTTGTGATTGGTGAAAAGACAGCAGAAGAAATTAAAATGACAATTGGTTCTGCTTATGTGACAGACGAATCTATTGACGTATGTGGACGCAATCTGGTAACAGGACTGCCAAGTGAAATTACGATTGAGTCAAAAGATGTCCATTCCGCACTGTCTGAATTGTTCCAAAGCATTGTTGATGCTGTGAAAATTATATTGGAGCGCACGCCGCCGGAAATTTCTTCCGACATTTACAAATCCGGTGTTTATCTGACCGGAGGTTCGAGCCGCATTAAGGATTTAGGACGTTTTGTATATGACCAGCTCGGACTGAAAGTAAACTTATGCGAGGAACCGGAAAGTACGGTTGTTATGGGACTTGGTGCAATTATTGAAGACCCACATTTAGCAAAATTGACCTTGTAATTTTTTCCGAAAACAAAGCGGAGGTGTTTGTGTGAAAAAGCGAAGGAAAAATAAATGGATTCATCCCAAAATATTATATATATGTCTCTCGGTTTTGTGTGTATTGTTAGTGCTTCTCTCGTTTAAGTTTACAGACCGGTTTGCCGGTGTGAAAGCATTTGTTGGGAATGTGGTGACGCCAATGCAGAAGGGGATTAATTCCGTTGGTAAATACCTTTCGGATAAAGCAGATTTACTTACTTCAAAAGAAACCCTGTTAGCAGAGAATAAGGAATTGCAGGAAAAGTTAAATGACTTAAGTTATAATAATAAAATTCTTGCCCGTGAAAATGCAGAACTGGATAATTACAGAGAATTGTATAAATTGGACAAGGTATATCCGGATTATCCGAAAGTGGCTGCGCGTGTTATCAGCCGTGATGGTAATAACTGGTTCCATGTATTTACGATTGACAAAGGAAAGAAAGATGGTATTCAGGTTGATATGAACGTAATTGCCGGCAATGGTTTGGTTGGCATTGTTTCTGAAGTTGGTGAGTCGTATGCAAAGGTACGTGCCATCATTGATGATAAGAGTAATGTAAGTGCAATGTTTCAGGATACCGGGGAAACCTGTATTGTTAAAGGAAATATGGAGAGTATTTACAAAGGGTACATTGACATTGAGATGATAAGCAACACGGCAAAGATTAAAGATGGTGACGAGGTGGTTACTTCACACGTCAGTGATAAATTTTTACAGGGATTGTCTGTTGGATATGTCAAGGACATTGTAAGTGACCCGTCTTCTCAGACAAAGACAGCGCATTTAATTCCTTCGGTTAATTTTGACCAGCTGGAAAATGTACTGGTGATTACGCAGCTTAAGGACAACTCAGAAATTAAGGACATAAAGAATTATGATTAAAAAACGTATTTTGCCGGTTGTGATGATATTGGCAGCATTTTTGCTCCAGACAATCGTATTTCAATCCATAAAGTTAGCGGGTGCGGTTCCAAATCTTTTATTGGTACTGACAATCACATACGGTTATCTGCGTGGTCGTACTTCCGGACTGGTAATTGGTTTTTTTTCAGGCTTGCTGCTAGACTGCCTGTATGGAAGCGTCATTGGATTATATGCATTTATTTTTATGACAATTGGTTTTGTTGTCGGCTTTTGTAAAAAAATCTATTTTACGGATAGCTTGATTCTTCCGGTTGTTTTAATTGCTTCCGGTGATTTTGTGTATTGCTTTTACTATTATGTCACCGAATTTTTGATGCGTGGCAGATTGCACTTAGGCTTTTATTTTATTCATAAGTTTCTGCCGGAAATACTTTATACAACACTGGCAGGAGTTCTTTTGTTTGAACTGGCAGCTCATTTGGAAAAGCCAAAGGAAAGAAAGAGAAAGGAGATTTAACAGATGTTTAACGGTATACTGGATATGCTGAAAAATGTGGTAAAATCAAGATTTTTCGCCCTGGTGACAACCTATATACTGCTTTTTAGTATACTTGTCGGACGCATGTTTTATCTTCAGATTGTAAAAGGCGAAACCTATGACAGAGAAGCTTCTCTGCAAAAACAGAAAATTAAAACCATTAAGAGTGCCCGTGGTAAAATTTATGACTGCAATGGTAAACTTTTAGTTACCAATGAGCAGAGTTATTCCATAACGATAGAAGATTCCGGAGATTTGAAAACAAATCAGGAAAAAAATGCAATGATTGAAAAGTGTATTAACCTGATTGAGAAACATGGAGATTCTCTGGATTTGGATTTTCCAATCAGCATGAATAAAAAGGGAAAATTCAAATACACGGTAAATCAGGCGGCACAGCTTCGGTTTAAAAGAGAGATTTTCTTTTGTAAATCCATCCGTGAGCTGACACAAAAGCAAAAAGATATGACAGCGGAAGAATTATTTCGTTACATCCGCACTGAAGATAAGGTAAATACCATTCATTTCTTTGATAAAGACGAAACGTATACGGATGCAGAGGCACTTCCGATTATGACGGTGCGCTATGCGTTGTTGATGAACACATATTCAAAATATGATCCGATTACATTAAGTTCCAATGTTTCGGATAAAACAGTGGCTGCCATTAAGGAAAATTCTGCTGATTTATCTGGCGTTGAAGTTACCACCGAAATGAACCGTGTCTATAAAGACAGCAAATATTTCTCTCATATCATTGGCTATACGGGATTGATTTCTTCCGAAACGCTAGCGGAAATGAAAGAAAGTGATCCGAATACGGAATACACATCGGCAGACCAGATTGGTAAAACCGGGATCGAAAAAGAATATGAAGATGAATTAAAAGGGGAAAAAGGTTCCGAAACACTTGTTATTGACAGTACATCGCGTGTAGTAAGTTCGCAGAAAACAAAGGATGCGGTAGCCGGAAAAGATATTTATCTGACGATTGATTCCGATTTACAGAAAGCAACTTATCGTCTGGCAGAAAAACAGATTGCCGGTATTATTACTTCCAAATTAATCAATGGGAAGGGACATGGTACAAAAGGAAAAGATGCCAAAGGTATTTTGATTTCTATTTACGATGTTTACGATGCAATTATTCAAAATAGTATTGTTGATGTGTCACATTTCAATACGAGTAATGCGACATCTTTGGAAAAATCGGTGTACCAGACATTTTTCCGCACGAAAAAGAGCGCAATTAACCGTGTAAAGAAAGAACTTCGTGTCAATAATAAAAAGAATGGAAAACAGTTGTCGGAAACAACGGATGGCTATCTGGATTACATTTTCAGTATGTTGAAAACGAATCAGATACTAAATACATCTACGATGGATACGACAGATACGATGTACAATAAGTATGTAAACAATAAAATCAGTTTAAGCCAGCTGTTGGTTTATGGAATAAAAAACAACTGGGTTAATTTAGATAATCTGGAAATTGACAATAACTACTATTCTTCGGAAGAAGTCTTCCAGAAATTAGTTTCTTATATTGTCGATGAAATCCAGGATGATTCGAAGTTTGATAAGAAAGTGTATCACTCGATGGTAGATTCCGGTGCTTTGTCCGGTAGAGAGATTTGCCTTTTGCTGTATGACCAGAAGGTGTTAAAAAAGAAAACTTCTACCTATCAGAAATTGCAGGCGGGAATGATTTCGCCATACAGCTTTTTGAAATCAAAAATCCGCTCGCTTGAAATTTCAGCAGGAGATTTAGGACTTACACCATGTTCCTGCGCCGTTATCGTAAACGATGTAAAAACCGGAAAAGTGAAGGCATTAACGTCTTATCCAAGTTATGATAATAATAAATTTGCAAATTCAGTTGATGCCGATTATTATGCCAAAATCAGTACAAGCAGTGCGTCACCGCTTTTGAACCGTGCGACCCAGCAAAAGGCAGCTCCCGGTTCGACATTTAAGATGGTGACTGCCACAACCGCATTGGAAGAGGGCATTATTAATCCTTATACTCGTATCCATGACGGTGTACAGTTTAATAAAATTAATAAGCCTTGGCCAAAATGCTGGAGTACTTATTCGCATGGTAATATTAATGTTTCACAAGCAATCCAGCATTCCTGTAACTATTTCTTCTATGAAATGGGTTATCGATTAGGAAATGGACACAATACATTAGTGGATAACGAAAAAGGTTTGAGCAAACTGAAAAAGTATGCAGATAAATACGGTTTAACGGAAAAATCCGGTATTGAACTACCGGAAGCGGAACCAACGTTTTCCGATGTCGATGTTGTTCGTTCTGCAATTGGACAGGGCTCCCACAGTTACACACCGGTTCAGATGTCCCGTTATGTCACAACAATTGCGAATGGTGGAACTTGCTTTGATTTAACTCTGATTCAGAAAATCAAAGATGCTAAATCAAAAACACAGGATAAAAAATCATCAAATGTCCGCAATAAATTGAATTTCCAGTCGTCAACTTTAACGGCAATTAAAACCGGCATGAAAAATGTAGTACAGGCGGGCAGCATTAAGTCACTGTTTAACAATGTAAATGTTACGGTTGCCGGAAAAACCGGTACGGCTCAGATTACAAACAACGAGCCAAACCATGCATTGTTTGTTAGTTTTGCTCCATATGAGAATCCGGAAATTTCGGTTACGGTAGTAATTCCAAACGGATTTTCTTCTTCCAATGCCGCAGAACTTGCGAGCAAAGTATATCAGTATTATTATGATAAGAGTTCACGTAAAAAACTGATGGATGGAAAAGTTTCGAGTCCGGCAATGGGCGGAACAAGACAAACGGATTAAGGAGTTGGAAATATGAAAAAAGCACCTGTTGTAATTAAAGGAAATAAATCAGGAATACGCATTGTTTTGGATGATGCACTTCCTTTTCCGGAGATTTTAGAAGAAGTCGAAAAAAAATTCAAAGAAAGTTCGGATTTTCTTGGCGAGGCTCAGGTTGCCGTTTCCTTTGACGGAAGAAAATTAACTGAGGAACAGGAAGCTATTTTACTGGAATGCATCAAGGAAAATTCAAAATTACAAGTCGTGTGTCTGATTGATGAGGACAAGCAGAGAGAAGAATTGTTCAATCAGACACTGAATGAAAAACTGATGGCAATGAATGCAAATTCCGGTCAATTTTTCAAAGGAAATCTTCGTTCAGGACAGGTGATGGAATTTGAAACCAGTGTTGTGATTTTAGGCGACATTAATGTAGGTGCACAAGTGGTATCGACAGGAAATGTAATTGTGTTAGGAAGTCTGTATGGAACAGTATATGCCGGAGCTGCCGGAAAAGAAAATGCGTTTATTGTTGCATTGAAAATGAATCCGATGCAGATACGAATCAGCGATGTAATCGCCCGTTCCTCTGACGAAAAACAGGAAACACCGGCAGAGCCGCAGATTGCCTATTTGCAAGATGGAGCAATATACATTGATACTTTGTCAAGACAGACGTTGACAGAAATTGATGTTTGATATTGATATAAGCCATTGTTATGGTGAAAGGAGAGAAATTTATGAGTGAAGTTATTGTGATTACATCGGGTAAAGGAGGCGTTGGTAAAACAACGACAACTGCCAATGTAGGAACAGGATTAGCAAAAGAAGGAAAAAAAGTAGTACTGATTGATACAGATATCGGATTGCGTAATCTGGATGTTGTTATGGGGCTTGAAAACCGTATTGTATACAATCTTGTAGATGTAATTGAAGGAAACTGCCGAATCAAACAGGCGTTGATTAAGGACAAACGATATCCGACACTTTATTTGCTGCCATCTGCTCAGACCAGAGATAAGACAGCAGTTACACCGGAGCAGATGGAAAAACTGACCAATGAATTAAAAGAAGAGTTTGATTACATATTGCTCGACTGCCCTGCCGGAATCGAACAGGGATTTAAAAATGCGATTGCCGGAGCTGACCGCGCAATTGTCGTAACAACACCGGAAGTATCGGCTGTGCGTGATGCAGACCGTATTATCGGATTGCTGGAAGCAAACGAAATCGGAAAGACTGAACTTGTTGTGAACCGCCTTCGTGCCGATATGGTAAAGCGCGGCGATATGATGTCGAGTGATGATGTTGTAGAGATTCTTGCTGTGGATTTGCTTGGTGTTGTACCGGATGATGAGAATATCGTCGTTTCGACAAATCAGGGTGAACCGCTTGTAGGTAACAAATCGCTTGCCGGTCAGGCATACGAAAACATATGTCACAGAATCATGGGAGAGGATGTTCCATTGTTGGATTTATACCAGAAAAATGGTCTTTTCTCAAAAATTAAAAACAAATTCAAAAGCTAAGGAGATGAATCGTAATGGGATTTGCAGATTTTTTTAGAAAAAAATCCTCCAGTAATGTAGCAAAAGACCGTTTGAAGATGGTTTTGGTATCGGACCGTGCAAACTGTTCGCCGGACATTATGGAGCAGATAAAAAATGATATTATCCATGTTTTGTCGAAATATGTAGAAATTGATTTAGACGGGCTGGATATCAAGATTGAGCAGACTGAATCGGAGGGCTCCAATGGTATGGTGCCGGCACTTTTTGCAAACATTCCGATTAAAGACATGAAACAGACAAAGAAATAAATTAAGGATTGGTAAGGTGGTAAATCATGCGGGAACGCGTTATGAAATGGTTGCAGATTAAGCGGTATAACTGGAAAAATTATGATATTTTTTTGATTGCCGTTGTGCTTATTTTGACATTTATAAGTTCATATGTCATTTCCATAGTCAATTCTGACATTTCCTTAAAAAGACAGTTAGTCGGAGTTGTTATGGGGATAGTTATCATAGGTATTTTTTCCATTATTGATTACCATGATTTATGTATGTATATTCCAATTATATACATTGTTACGACCCTTATGGCTATGGCAACCAGATTGACACCGTTAGGTGTTGAGTTGGATACGGGTTCTTACCGCTGGCTTGATTTCAAAGTGTTTACTTTTCAGCCATCGGAAGTATGTAAAATTACGTTAATATTGGCACTTGCCACCTTTTTTTCAAAGAGAAAAGAAAATTTATCCACGTATAAAAACTTTTTCCTTGCCTCTTTGATTACCTTTGTACCAACTGTATTTATTTTAATACAAACGGATTTATCATCCAGTGTTGTTATGATTGTTATCCTTATTATGATGTTAGCATCTTCAGGAATCGGTCATAAAATACTGGCACCGGTTGCTGCCGTTGTTGTACCTGCAGTTGGTGTTTTGTTCTGGTATATTTTACAGCCAAACCAAAAACTTCTGCGCGGTTACCAGCTAGCACGTATTACCGGCTGGCTGCACCCGGAAAAAGAAGGCCTTGGCGTTATGTACCAGCAGAATAACTCGGTTCTTTCCATTGCATCCGGGAAATTGTATGGGAAACTTTTGGATGGCAGCACAACGGCGCGAAACTATACCAGCGTTGATGTAAGAGAAAGTGATTTTATCTGGACACCAATCAGTGAAGAGTTTGGTTTTATTGGATGTATGGTGGTTTTAGCTCTGTTATCCATTATTATTATCAAATGTTTTCTGGCAGCAAAAAATGCGAGAGATTATATGGGAATGATGATTGCAGTGGGAATTGGTGCTATGTTTTGTTTTCAGACATTTTTTAATATCGGTGTGGCAACATCATTGCTGCCAAATACCGGACTTCCGTTGCCGTTTTTAAGTAATGGACTCACGTCTCTTATTAGTAATATGATGGCAATTGGTATTTTGCTAAACGTAGGAATACAACCGAATCGAGGAAGCAGCAGCCTAGATTTTTAATTCAGAGAAAGAAGGGATGTAGTCATGAATATTGCCTTAATTGCGCACGATGCAAAGAAAATTCTGATGCAGAATTTTTGTATTGCTTATCGTGGAATTTTGAGCAAACATGAAATTTATGCCACCGGTACGACAGGACGACTTGTTGAAGAGGTAACAAACCTTTCCATTCACAAGTATCTTGCCGGACATTTAGGTGGAGAAAAACAGCTTGGGGTGCAGATTGAAAATAATGAACTGGATTTAGTTATTTTTCTGCGTGATCCATTGACACAGAAAGTCCATGAACCGGATGTAAATAATGTGTTTCGCCTGTGTGATGTTCACAACATTCCTCTGGCTACCAATGTTGCTACAGCGGAATTATTAGTAAAAGCATTAGAGCGTGGCGACTTAGACTGGCGTAATCTGGTTCGTATGTGAATTTATATGTATCGAGTAGGAGGCCTCCTACTCGTTTACTTAATTGTTAATTCGCCCACAGAAACTGATGGCATAAAGTCCGCAGATACCAATTACGGCATAAATAATACGTGATAATACGGACATTGAACCAAATAAAAAGGCAACTAAGTCCAGTCCGAAAAAACCGACTAAGCCCCAGTTGATGGCACCGATAATAACAAGTACCAGGACAATATAGTCTATTGTTTTCATTTTTGTATACTACCTCCTTTGTTAGATAGTATACCGAAATTTAGAAACACTATTCATTTGAGTGAAAAATAAGAACAATGTCAGGGAAGGAAGACAATCATGGGAAAAAGAAAAGTAGTTTCAATGAAAAAAAGATTTCGGCCACAATCCAGTCTGGCCTTTTTCCTTCTGCTTTTGATTGTTGTTTATATTGTTGTGTTGGCATGGGGATATTTTGCAAAAGAACATATTTCAATTTATGAAGTGAACACAACGGATATTTCAGATGATGCGCCATTGTATGGTTTTGTAATGCGTGCGGAAGAAATCGTGAATTCGGAAGAATCGGCATATATTAATTATTATCTTTCGGAAGGAAGCCGGATTGGAAAGGGAGATGTGGCATACACCGAAGATACCAGTGGAGAAGTGAGTAAAATGCTCGAACAAATCCGAAGCAAAAAAGACAACTCGGAAAATATTTCAAAAATGCGGGAAGTGATTGCCAGCTTTTACAGTTCTTTCCACAATGCCAATTACAGCGAGGTGACAAAACTCCACTATGATGCAGAAAATGTACTGATGGACATGAATCAGGGGAATTTATACAGTGATTTAAAAAAAGCGATGGCATCTTCCGGAAAAGCGGACAGTTTTACTAAAGTTATGGCAAAAAAAAGTGGAATCATTGCTTACTCGATGGATGGTTACGAGACAACAAAAGAAGAAGACATTACAAAGAAATTATTTGACCAATATGGAAGTGTAGCAAGAAAACAGATGCAGAAAGAGGGAAGCGTCGCAGCCGGCTCACCGGTTTATAAGCTGGTTACAAGTAATGATTGGTCAATTGTTGTAAAATTAGATGACAGTTACTATCAGGAATTAAAGGACAAAACAAGTGTCCGTGTAACCATTACAAAGGATGATATTTCTTTTAATGCTCAGGTAAAATTGTGGGATAAAGATGGCACACATTTTGCTACGCTTAGTACGTCCCGTTATATGGAACGCTATATTAACGACCGCTTTTTGCAGATTGAATTTAACTTAAAATCGGCGTCCGGACTGAAAATTCCAAACAGTTCCGTATTAAAAAAGAATTATTATCTTGTTCCGAAAAAATATGCCGTAAATGGAGATGATGGGATTGGAGTCACCAGAAAAACATCCGATCCAAATAATAAAGCAGGCCATGAATTTGTCTCATTAAAATCGTCTTTGTTGGTTGGCGATAACTATTATGTAGGAAAAAACACTTTATCGGATGGGGATATTCTCATTACAAAATTTGGTGATTCAGAGCAGTACCGGGTACATGAAACAGGAGAATTATCAGGTGTGTATTATGTGAACCAGGGATACTGCCAGTTCCGTCCAATTGAGGTTTTATATAAAAACAAGGAGTACTCCATTGTTTCAGACCATACAGTAAATGGTTTGTCTGCGTATGACCATATTGTTGTGGACCCAACGTATTTAAATGATGATGACTTTATTGAATAATTTCATAAAGATTACAGATTGAGAAAAGAGGTAATTGATATGGTAACAGAAAATCTGAAAAAAGTTGAAAAAAAAATTGAATCGGCATGTACACGTGCAGGCAGAGACCGAAATGATGTTACGTTAATTGCGGTCAGCAAGACAAAACCGGTCGAAATGATGAGAGAGGCCATGCAGTGTGGCATCGTTACATTTGGTGAAAACAAGGTACAGGAAATTGTGGAAAAACAAAAAGAACTGACAGAACCGTTAGATTGGCATATGATTGGTCATTTACAACGAAATAAAGTAAAGCAGGTTGTTGGAAGGGTGAAACGAATCCATTCTGTCGACTCAATAAGACTTGCCAAACAAATACAGTTAGAAAGCGAAAAAAGGAATATTACTTCAGATATTTTAATTGAGGTTAATATGGCAAAAGAGGAATCAAAGTATGGATTTATGCCGGAAGAAGTGGAAGAAGCCATACGTGAAATTTCTACTTATCCAAATGTGAAAATTCATGGTCTTATGACAATTGCACCAAACGTTTCAAATCCGGAAGAAAATCGTGTTCATTTTCGTAATTTGCATAAATTACTAGTTGACATTAATGGCAAAAACATTGATAATATTAATATGAACGAACTTTCCATGGGAATGACCGGAGACTACGAAGTAGCGATAGAAGAGGGCGCTACTTATGTACGTGTAGGAACCGGCATTTTTGGAAATAGACAATACTTATAGAAAGGAACGAGAAGATATGGGTTTAGATTCCATTTTAAATTTCTTTAAGATTCCAGATGATTTTGATGACGAATATGAAGAGGAGTATGTGGAGGAGCCGGTAAAGGCAAAACCGGTAAAAACACAAAGACAGCCTGTTTCGCAGGAGAATGACTATGAGGAGCCGGCACCAAAGCAGCGCAGTGGATTTTTAGGATCTAAGCCAAAAGTTGTACCGATGAACCGCACGATGATGGAAGTCAGCATCATTAAGCCGACAACTTTTGAAGACTCCCAGAACATATGTAATATGTTACTTTCCGGACGGCCGGTTGTTGTAAATTTGGAGGGTTTTGACCCAGATGATGCACAGAGAATTATGGACTTTATATCCGGATGTATTTATTCAATCAAGGGACAGTATCACCAAATTTCAAAATATATTTTCATTTTCACACCGGAAAATGTAGATATCAGCGGGGACCCGTTAGGGCTTGATGGTAGTTCGGCAAAGATGCCTACGATAAATCGTGAGTTTTAATCATGGGATCAAAGCAGGAACACTTCTTTTTGCAGCATGTACAGGACTTATACCATCGAACCATTTATAACGATTATCCTTCTTTTACGGAGTTTCTCACAACAGGTGAGATGTCTGCTTTACTGCAGAATCAAAAGATGTTTCCATCGGTTGTACTTCGTATGTGGGGTGGTCATAAAGATTGTGATTCAAAAATGGCCGGTTTTTTTCCGGCTGATTTTGTAGATACGGATGATCAAGCATTTCCAATTTGCTGTATTCGTATTTCCCCGGTTCACGAAAAGTATGCGGATACTTTAATACACAGAGATTATTTGGGGGCTGTGTTGAATCTTGGAATTTCCCGTTCCACGATCGGCGATATACGTATTTGTGAAAAGGCTGCGTATCTTTTTTGTGTTGAGGAATTAAAGGAGTTTATACTCTCAAATTTACGGCAGGTAAAGCATACTACAATGGAATGCCGTGAAATTTCCGAATTGGACGAAATTCCGGAAAGACAATATGAGATACACAGACAAACGGTTGCCTCGGCTCGTTTGGATAATGTAGTTGCTGCTATGATTGGTTCTTCGCGCACGAAGGCAAACGAACTGATTACACAGGGCAGAGTATTTATTAACAGTGAGGAGAAAACATCAAACAGTTATCGATGTCCAAGTGATTCCGTTTTTTCAATTCGGGGTCACGGTAAATATCGGCTTACCTTTGATGAAGGAGATATTACTAAAAAAGGGAAACAAAAAATTACTATATATCAATACCGATAAGGAGATGAAGGTTCATGTTATCACCACTTGATTTGAAAAATAAAATGATGGAGCCAAAAAAACGCAAGTACTATGATAAAGATGAAACAGATGATTATTTAGAACTTGTGATGGAGCAGTACAAGCAGTTGTACGATGAAAATTTAGAACTGCAGAAAAATGTAAAATCCTTAAATGATGGGGTGCAGTATTACCGTTCCATTGAAAATACGATGCAGAAAGCATTGGTTCTTGCTGAAAAAACAGCGAAGGAAACAAAAGACGCAGCCCAGTTAAAGGCAGAGGCAATTGAAAAGGATGCAAATACTAAAGCTGATAAAATTGTTGCAGAGGCAGAGCAGGAGTATGATAAATTAAAGGAAAAATGTCTTTCCCTGGTTCAGCAGTTTAATCAGTATAAAATGCAGTTAAAACAGGTTGCATCTGCTCAGTTGGAGTTGATCACCAGTGATTCTTTTGATGTATATTCGCCGGAGCTTGAAGCAATCCGGAATGAAAAAGAAAATATGATTGCAGAGCAGGTACCGGAAGAACCGAAAGAGCCAAAGGCACCGACAAAAATGGAGATACCGGAACCGCTCGTAAAAGAGCAGCCTGTTATGAAAGAGACAGTGGAAAAAGAGCCGGAAGATTTATCGGAAACAATGGTTCTTCCGGATGTAAAAAAAGAAAAACGCACGAAAAAAAAGAACGAAGAACTGCAGGAAGATATTCTCACGGCAGATACCATTGATTTAAGCGATACCTTAAATCAGATTCAGAAACCAAAAGACGCAGACACAAAAGAAGTAACGGATGCCCTTGTATTAGATCCGGTGGATGCTGTTGTTAAAGAACCTTTTGAGGCAGTGCCAAATTCTGCGGTAACTTTGGAATCTAATCCGGAAATGCTTTCTTTGGAGCCGGAAGAGGAAAAGAAAGAAAAAGAGACGCCATCCTTGGATTCTCTGCTGCAGAATATAAACTTGGGTAAGAAGAATAAGAAAAAGAAAGGAAAGGACGAGGACCCTTTTGAGTTTCTTGGTTCGGTAGATGATTTTTAATGGTTCAGAATAAAAAACAAATAATACATCATGCAGTATTTGCACTTGTATTCATTTTGCTTATTTTCGGAGACCGCATAACGAAAAATTTTGCGATTACTTCTTTAAGGCAGGATGATATTACAATAATTCCCGGTGTATTTACATTACACTATTTAGAAAATCCGGGTGCAGCATGGGGAATTTTCCCGAATGCTATATGGTTTTTTGCCATAATTACTATTGTTGTCCTTGGTGCAATGATATATTTTTACAGCAGAATACCGGTAGAAAAGAAATTTCTGCTGCTTCGATTTACCATAATACTTTTGGCAGCTGGGGCGATAGGTAATTTTATAGACCGTATGATGTGGCATTATGTAGTTGACTTTTTGTATATAAAAGCAATTAATTTTCCGGTATTTAATGTGGCAGACTGCTATGTTTGTGTTGCGGCTGTCTTACTGATTTATTGCTTACTATTTCGATATAAGGAAGAAGATTTTTTGTGGAAGAAGAAAAATTAATAATTGATGTTGAAACAGAAGAGGAACGCCGGATTGACCAGTTTTTGGCTGAACAGATGGAATATTCGCGTTCCTTTATTCAAAAATTAATTAAAAATGAAAAGGTTACAGTGAACGGGAATGTCATCACGAAGGTGAAATATCCCGTTTCTTTTCGTGATAAAATTATAATTGAAATTCCGGCACCAAAGGAACTGGAAATTAAGCCGGAGAAAATGGATTTAGACATATTATATGAAGATAATGATGTCATTGTTATTGATAAGCCAAAAGGAATGGTTGTACATCCTTCTGCGGGACATATGAGCCATACTTTGGTGAATGGTCTTTTGTATCACTGTAAAGGAAATTTGTCGGGAATAAACGGCGTATTGAGGCCCGGAATCGTACATCGAATTGATATGGACACAACAGGCGCAATCATTGCCTGTAAAAACGATATTGCCCACCAGTCACTGGCAAAACAATTGCAGGTTCATTCTATTACGAGAAAATATGAAGCTATTGTATATCATAATTTGCAGGAAGAAACAGGCACAATCGATAAGCCAATTGGCAGACATCCTGTTCATCGTAAAAAGATGGCAGTAGTTCAGCCGGAGAAAGGTAAGAGAGCCGTTACACATTATCGTGTACTTTCTCATCTAAATCACAAATTCAATTATATTGAATGTCAGCTTGAGACAGGACGCACGCATCAGATTCGTGTACACATGGCATCCATTATGCATCCGTTACTGGGTGATGAATTATACGGTCCAAAACCACAAAAAATGTTTGAAAAACTGCAGGGACAGACACTGCATGCAAAAATTTTAGGATTTCAACATCCGGTTACCAATCAATATATTGAGGTTGAATCGCCACTCCCACAATATTTTGTAGACTTGCTAAAAAACCTCGGAAATTCGTGATTTTTTAGGCAAAATATTGCTTGACAATTACATTACTATAGGTGTAGAATTTAGTTGATTGGCAAATGTTCGTGAAGTGACAACGTGTAGAATCTTTAGGGGGAGTTTTCTATTGTTGTAGTTTTCTTTTGTCTACAAATGTAGATAACGTTATTTTGCTGCTGATATTGAGGAGGATTTGTTTTTATGAGTAAGAGTTTAGATAAGGAAATGCGATTGCATGAAGGGGAATTGAATGTTATGGAATTATTGTGGTCCAATAAGGTTTTGGCTGCTAAAGACATTTCTAAAATAATTAAGGAATATATCGGTTGGGAAAAAAATACGACATATACCGTAATCAAACGATTGATTAATAAAGGAGCCGTTCAACGTGAGGACCCGGGATTTTTGTGCAGCGCAAAGGTAACAAAAAAAGAAATCCAGGACATTGAGACAAAAGCGTTACTTAATAAAATGTATAATGGTTCCCTGAGCACATTTATTAATGATTATTTGGGAAATCGGAAACTTTCATTAGAAGAGACAATGGAGTTAAAACGAATTTTACATCTTAATGAATAAGACAACTCGCATCCAGAAAACAATATAGCAGGGTGCGAGTTAAATTTTTGCCTCTTTTGCTCTCTTGGACAAACTCCAGTTTTTCAAAAAGACTTGACAGGAAAATGCCTATTTGCTATAATTTTATTAGAATTACTATATGCTTATTGGATTTAGGAGGTTTAAGTTTATGGATAAGAAAATTACATATCATGAACAGACAAGCCGTGAAAATACATTAAAACTACGTAGTGTTTTACAGACACTGCCGGATTTTACAAAGGATTTTTTTCGTGCCATTGAGCCAAATACATCTGCCAAAACCAGAATATCTTATGTATATGATATTCGTTTGTTTTTTCAGTTTTTGCAGATAAACAATCCGGTGTTTGCTAAAAAAGATTCAATTAAAGACATTCGTTTAGAGGACTTAGAACAATTGCAGCCTGTTGACATTGAAGAATATTTAGAATATTTAAAATATTACAAAGATGCAGACGGTGTAATCCATACCAATAAAGAACGAGGGATTCATCGTAAATTAGCGGCATTACGAAGTTTTTATGCTTATTATTATAAACGCGAGTATATTCATAATAATCCTACATTAATTGTTGATATGCCTAAACTGCATAAACGTGAAATTATTCGCTTAGACCCGGATGAAGTTGCCAATCTCTTGGATTATGTAGAACACGGTGGCGATGAAATGACAGGGATGAAAAAAGTTTATTTTGAAAGAAATAAAACAAGAAATCTCGCATTGTTTACTCTTCTGCTCGGCACAGGAATCCGTGTATCCGAATGTGTTGGATTGGACATTGAGGACGTTGATTTTGACAATAATCGGATTAAAATCGTACGTAAAGGTGGCAAGGAAGATTTTGTATACTTTGGAGATGAAGTTGCAGAAGCTTTGTATGATTACTATGCAGAACGAATGACAATTACAACAAAGGAAGGCCATGAACATGCCTTGTTTTTATCCATTCAAAAAAGACGTATCTGCGTACAGTCAATCGAAAATTTAGTTTCTGATTGTGCGAAACATGTTACGACATTAAAGCATATTACGCCTCATAAGCTTAGAAGTACGTACGGTACCAATTTATACCGTGAAACAGGCGATATTTATTTGGTTGCTGAAGTATTAGGCCATAATGATGTAAATACAACCAGGAAACATTATGCAGCGCTGGAAGAAGACAGAAAACGAAAGGCTGCTTCGGCAGTTCGTTTGCGGGAATCCTAAAATCCCCTATCCTACCTGCCGGTAGGATAGGTTTGAAACATTGTCTGAATGCTCTTATAAATAGAATTTGCCGCATTTTTTTGGAAGGTGGCATTTGTTAATTTAGAATAATCACTGTTTCCGGAAATAAATCCAAGTTCAATCAAAATAGCCGGGACTGTATTATGTTTTAATACATAATATGCAGCTGTTTTTGTACCACGGTTTGTTGTTTTTAAATCTGCAAGTAACTGCTTACGGAACAAGTTCGCCATGGATTTACTTGTAATACCACTAAAACTTGTCTTATTATTGGATACAGAATAATATACTTCCGTTCCATTAGCAGACTTGCTGGTAGCAGAATTCATATGCAGACTGATAAACGCATCTGCACCTACAGATTTTGCAAAAGCTGCCCGATTGGCAAGCGTAATGTAACTGTCATTGGTTCTGGTCCAGTACACTTTTGTGTCCGGTGCATTTCCTGCAAATTTATCCTTCATCAATGTATAAATAATCTTGTGAGTTAGATCTTTTTCATTTGTTCCATTATTTTGTGCGCCAGGATCATGACCACCATGACCGGCATCTAAAACCAGAACATTCTTAAATATTTTATTTGGCTGTCCCATTAATACACTGAGTGTATTTCCCTTTTCATAAATTTTATAACCAACTAAAGATGTTGTTGTAATCGTAATTACTGTATTATTTCCACTTTTTGACGTCATAATATTTTTTATCGAACTGTGATTAATCACAATTGGATTTGTTTGATAATAGGACACATAATCACCGGGAATAATAATCTGGAACTTTTTGTTCAGGTATAAATCCTGATTTTTTACTTGATTAATGTGTACATTTGCAGGACGCGGAATTGATAGGGAGTAATTTGTTACACTTCCATCTCCTGCCTGATAGGCACGCAGTATATTAATTTCCAATGTCTTATTATGAATGATATAGGAATAATCCGCTGTGTTGTAACAAGTAAAGGAAATCGTTACCGTTGTTTCACTGTTGGTTACATCCATTTTCTGAATAATCTCACCAAAGCGCTCAAAATTTTTGTTTGCTAACAAGTATGAAGATTTAGGCAGTGAAATCGTAATCGTGTTTCCGGTTCGATTTACCGTTGCCGTTTTCATAATCTCTTCACTTGTACCAGATAACTGGAACGAAATCGAGCCGGTTCCGTTTTGCTCCTGATAAAAGGACTGAAATGCATATAAAGAGTTGGTTGTTGTGTTTGCTTGTTGTACCGTTGACTGTTTTGATGCCTGTTTCGTACTCCAATTAAAAAATTGTTTACTCTGAATACGGTAGCATAACATATTCTTATCCCAGCTTTTGGTATAATTTAATTGTCCTAAAACGGAGGATGCCGGTATACACAAAATATTTTTCTTTGTTTTGTGCGAATAAATCATTTTAGGAGGTGCTGTCAATGTCACATTTTTCCCATTTAATATAGCTTGACGGCTGTCAAGCACGGCACGAAATGACACATCTACATCGGCATCCGATACCTGTAGTTCCTTTGTCTGCTGATTATAGGAGTAAGTAAGTCCCATAATCGAAGAAAGAGTTTCTTCTGCAGGCAGGTACATCTTTCCGGATAATTTAATTACCGGCAATGAACGAAGTGTATATTTGTTATGATTATAATAAATATTTCCCTGTGTACCCGTGTAATAGGTTAATTTCCCGTCATATGTAAGTTTTAACGGAGCACCTAACTGAATGGTTTTTCCGGTTTTTTTATAAGAAAACCGAAGTGCTTTCGCAACATAATTTATAGGAATCAGTATTTTAGTCTTTTTCTTGGATACAAAACGAACAGAAATAGGAGCTGTTTTTAATTTCACTTTTTTCCCATTTTTGTAAGCTGTTTTTTTTCCAACCTGCATTTTTAAAGAAATGCCATTTGCCGATAAGGTAAGAACCTTTCCTTTCTTTTTGTATTTACAGGAAACCCTCATCCCCTTCTTAAATACGTCAGCATAGGAAACCATATAGTTTTTCTTGATGACAACTGCCGGGTAGGATTTTTTTGAAACTTTCTTGTTCTGGTAAGTTACTGACATTTGTTTCGAACGATTAACGGAAGTTTTTCCATTGTAGCGAAGTTTAATTCCCTTTGATTTAGCTAAACTCTCTGAGCCGGAAATAAACATAAATACAGTGCTTAGCACAAAGCACATAGTGGCAAAAATAATTCTATAATAAATCTTGTTGTATTTTTTCATAGTGGCACCTCTTTACTTGGTTTTTCTACAGTTTATCAATATGAATTGACAGAATATTGTCAGTTACGCATAGATTTACTCAAAAAGGTGCGAATGTTTCTATTTCTTGTCTATTTGAAATTAGGCAGTAACAAATAACCACCGGCATGAATATTTTCTGAAGAAAGGCTGTTTAATGAAATAATAGCTTCCTCATATTCTGCCTTTGATAAGTTGGAATACTTCTCTGCATAGGTATCAGCAAGGGAAGAAAGCGTATCACCGGATTTAATTAATACATTTTCATAGCTTTTCATTGTGTGCTGACCGCTCATATCTGCAGAAGCAGTCTTTCCGGTAAAGCCGCTCAAAAAAACAAGCAATAAAATAATCGCTGGTACAAGAATAAATGTAAAACGTAATTGTAATAAATTTCTCATAATAGTCACTCCTTATTAATCGAACATACAGTCCGAACATCTGTTTGCTGTATATAATATATCATCCGAACAGATGTTTGTCAATGACTATTTTGAAAAAAAGAAACGATTTGTATTTTACATAACAAATCGTTTCAGCTTATACAATATTTCTATCTACTCTTCTGCATCGTCATCTTCTGCGTCAATTTTAATGGCGCCGGAAGATAATTCATCGATCGCGATGGAAAGCGCTTTTGGACAGTCATTATGGTCTGTTAAAGGCTCAGAGCCGGCAATAATCTGTCTGGCGCGTTTCGCAGTTGCCAATACAATGGAATAACGGCTGTTTACAACAGGCTGTTCTCCCTGCTCAACTTCACTGTTTGCAATATTCATAAGGTCTGTGTACGATGGATGTAACATAATAATTTCTCCTTTCAATTTAACAATTATCATTATATCATGGTTTTCCAAACTGATTCAATGGCCAGATACGTAAAAATACTTTTCCGGCAATGTTTTCTCTTTTTACAGGACCCGGTGCGTCCGGATCTTCACCCTGTGGAATACTTCGGCTGTCTAAACTTACGGAACGATGATCTCCTAAAACATAGTATTCATCTGATTTTAAGGTGTATGGTTTCTCTTTTGTCCCCAATTCAATCTGACTATCGTCCATGGCATCTTTTGCATATGGGTCGTCAATCTTTTTACCATTGATATAAATGGAATTATTATCAATGTAGACCGTTTCACCCGGGAGTCCATAAATACGTTTTACATAGTACTCATCAACGTCATGACCTTTCGGGTAAAACACGATAATATCGTAACGCTCCGGGTCATGAATACGATAAATAAACTTATTAACCAATAAACTATCTCCGTTTTGCAAAGTATCCTGCATTGAGTTGCCGTCAACAACCGTTCTTTGTAAAATGTAAGTCGGTACAACAAATATACAAAATACAATAATGGCAACATATAACAGCACCTCAAAAATAATGCTAAACGGACTTCTTTTTTTTCTGGCTGCCTTACGATTTTCCTGTAAATCATCAACAACCATTGTCTCTGTCTGTGAGGTTTGTGTTTCCTTCATATCCATATTTCGATTACTCTCCCTCCGAATGATTTTTTAGTTCTGATTCCATGTGTTCAATCAGATTTTCGCAGTTACAGACACGGCAGTGCTCGTTTTGAATAATCTGATTGACACATTCTACGGCATCTTCTAACTTGTCATTGACAACAAGGTAGTCATAGGACTTCATATAGGCCACTTCTTCGCCGGCACGATTAAGGCGTTTGCTAATCTGTTCCTCGGTCTCAGTTCCTCTTCCTTTTAAGCGGGAAGCAAGTTCTTCATAAGATGGCGGTGTGATAAAAATCAATACCGCTTCCGGAAACTGCTCTTTTACAAGCATTCCGCCCTGCATTTCAATTTCCAAAAGAACATCTTTTCCTTCTGCAAGCTGATCTTTTACAGCCTGTTTCGGTGTACCATAATAGTTGCCGACATATTCTGCCCACTCGATAAGCTCACCCTGCTCTATCATATGTTCAAATTCTTCACGGGTATGAAAATAGTATTCACGCCCATTTACTTCTCCCTCCCTTGGCTTACGTGTCGTGGCCGATATGGAGAGAAAATAAGGATATTTTTCAATCAATTGTTTCATAATGGTTCCTTTTCCGGCACCGGAAAAGCCTGAAATAACGGTTAAAACGCCTTTCTTTGACATAGAGAAAGCTCCTTTCGTTTATTGATTCATTCTTGCAGCAATGGTTTCCGGCAGTAATGAGGATAATACAATGGTCTGATTATCCAATACTAAAACTGCTTTTGTCTTGCGGCCGCAAGTGGCATCAATCGCAGCCCCCTGGTCTTTTGCCTGCTGGATTAACCGCTTGACCGGAGCGGCATCCGGACTTACGATACTGTACACTTTATCGCTGTTTACTACATTTCCAAATCCAATATTAATAAATTGCATCGTATGCGCCTTTCTATTCAATATTCTGAATCTGTTCACGAATTTTCTCGATTTCGGTTTTTAAATCAATTCCATACTCGGAAACTTCGGAATCATTTGCTTTGGATAACGTCGTGTTTGCCTCACGATTCATTTCCTGAATTAAGAAATCCAGTTTACGTCCGATGTTTTCTCCGGCCGCTAAGGTTTCTTTGACGTGCTCAACATGAGTACGCAGACGAACCATTTCCTCATCGACACAAATTTTATCACTAAACATAACAATTTCTGTTGCCAAAAGATTTTCATCAATTTGTGTATCACCAAGAAGTTGTTCGACTTTTTCGGTAATTTTCTTTCGGTATTCTTCAACAATCTGAGGAGAACGCGTTTCTATTTTATCTACTAAATCAGAAATATGATCCAGTTTTTCTGATAAATCTTTTGCTAATTTTTCTCCCTCGATGCGTCGACTTTCCGCAAATTTTTCACCGGCATCACGTAATGCCTGTGTCACAATCGGAATCCATTCTTCTTCGTTGTCATCCTCTTCTGCTTTTGTAAAAACATCCGGAAATCGTGCCAATTGATAGGCCTGAATCGTTCCGTCAATCGAAAATTCATCTGCCATCTGGGAAATGCCGCTTAAATAAGCAGCTGCAATTTGAGGATTATACTGAATCGATTCAGCGTTTTCCTGCAATTGTTCCATGGAAACGAAAATATCGATTTTTCCTCTTTTTGCAAACTCTTTCACCTGATTTCGAATGGCAGGCTCATAAAAATTTAATTTTCTTGGGAGACGAACCGACAAATCCAGATAGCGGTGATTCACCGACTTCATTTCGATGGTAACCTTATATTTTTCATTGGCTGCCTCACCGCGGCCAAATCCCGTCATGCTCTGAATCATGATAAGCCTCCTTTTTTATCCAATCTGTATTATTATAGAGCATCGCAGTCGATAAGTCAAGTTTGTTGCCCTCTTTCCGGAAATATTGTATAATAGGAAAAGATGAAAAGAAAGGATGAATACGCATGGCATTTGATGGTTTTACAATTGCTGCCTTAGTCAGCGAAATGGACGCCAAATTAACCGGCGGCCACATACAAAAAATTGCACAGCCGGAGGCAGACGAACTTCTGCTTTCCATAAAAAATAATAAAACACAGTATAAATTGCAGATTTCAGCGAGTCCTTCTCTCCCGCTGATTCATTTGACAAATTCACCAAAACCTTCGCCATTTACAGCGCCGGGATTTTGTATGCTGTTAAGAAAACATTTAGGTGGAGCAAAAATTCTGTCATTTGAGCAGGTCGGATTGGAACGCGTTATTAGAATTCAGTTAGAAAACCTGAATGAATTAGGGGATGTTGTTCAAAAATCACTGATGGTCGAGATTATGGGAAAACACAGTAATATTATTTTAGTTGACGAAAAAAATACGATTGTTGACAGTATTAAACATATTAATGGATTAACCAGTTCTGTCAGACAGGTACTACCCGGGCTTGATTATTTTATACCAAATACACAACATAAAATAAATCCATATGAGGTTACTACAAATGACTGGAATGAGACTCTTTTTATAAAACCGGTTTCGATTGCAAAAATGTTATACGGCTCCTTATCCGGGTTTAGCTCATCTCTTTCCCACGAACTCGCTTATAGAAGTCACCTCGACGGAGATGCACCAACGGCTTCCTTAAACGGGAATGATAAATCGGCGTTGATGGAACAGTTTCGCAGCCTGATGCAGCAAACAAAAGAAAGAGATTTTTCTCCTTGTATTGTTTTTCGAGGGGCAAAACCGATTGATTTTGGTGCTTTTTCATTTGCGATGTACACAGACTGCACTTGTAAAATATATGAATCGATGTCCGAAGTGGTAGAAACCTTTTATGGAGAAAAGGATACGCTTGAGCGCATCAGACAAAAATCAATTGATTTGCGTAAATCCGTGACTAATATTTTGGAACGGAACTATAAAAAACGTGATATGCAGTATAAGCAATTGAAAAAAACAGATGGAAAAGAGAAATATAAAGTGTACGGTGAATTACTGACAACATATGGTTATCAGCTCTCCGAGACAGATACTTCGCTAACTTGTGTGAATTATTATAATAACGAAGAAATAACAATTCCGGTTGATGAAACGATGACGGCAATTGAAAATGCAAATAAGTATTTTGCCCGTTACAACAAACTAAAACGTACCGAGGAGGCCGTCAAAGAGCAGCAGGAAGAAACCGAAGAAACTATTACACATCTGGAATCCATTATGACAGAACTTGATATTGCACGAAAAGAAGAAGATTTACTAGTCATAAGGCAGGAATTAAGTGATTTTGGATATATGAAGGAAAAACGGTCAGGAAAAAAAGGGAAACCGATAAAAAAAAGTAAACCACTCCACTTTATTTCCAGTGACGGGTATGATATTTTTGTTGGAAAAAATAATTACCAGAATGACGAACTGACCTTTAAGACAGCAACCGGAAATGATTGGTGGTTTCATGCTAAAAACATGCCCGGTTCTCATGTGATTGTGAAAACAAATGGCGAAGAACCGCCGATTAAAACGTTTGAAGAAGCGGGAAGTTTAGCTGCCTATTTCTCTAAAGGAAAAGGGGCAGACAAGGTGGAAATTGACTACACACAGAAGAAAAATGTAAAAAAACCAAACGGAGGAAAACCGGGATTTGTTGTATATTATACCAATTATTCCTTAATGGCATCCTCCCATATTGAGGGAATCCGGTGCGTAAATGCCGAAGATTCCGTATTTCTTGAAAGGAGTTATGTGTAATGACAGTCAAAATGGACACACACATTCACACGTCATTTTCAACAGACAGCGAAACAGATATGCAGGAACAGATTTTAACTTCTTACAAAAAAGGCTTAGAGGGAATCTGCATTACCGACCATATGGATTACAATTTCCCAGAATCTGCGCTGGAACATCCGGTTGACGGGATTCCGTTCTGTTTTGATTTGGATGATTATTTTAAGCGTATTCATACACTGCAAAAGACTGCACCACTCTCTGTCTATACCGGTGTGGAGTGTGGTATGCAGCTTATTACTGATGTAGTGGATAAAAATAAAGCCTTATGCCAAGATAAAGAGTTTGATTATATTATTGGCTCACTTCATTTGGTTGACGGAAAAGATCCATACTATCCCTCATTTTGGGAAAATCAAGAACCAGCCGAGTGCATTCAAACGTATTTTGAAAAGATTTATGATAATATAACAACATTTCATGAAATGGATTCTTTGGGACATCTGGATTATATCGTCCGGTATGCACCGACAGATTACAAATACCAGCCGGAGCAATTTAGAGAAATTTTAGAAGCTATTTTGCAAACGCTGATTCAAAAAGACCTTGCGCTTGAAATTAATACTTCCGGATTTAAGACACCTCTTTCCCGTCAAAATCCACATGAGAAAATTATTGAATGGTACTTAGCACTTGGTGGCGAAATGGTAACGATTGGTTCAGATGCTCATTCTCCTGAATTTTTGGCGTTTCATTTTGATGAAGTGGCAGTCCTATTAAAAAAATACGGAATCCGTCAATATACAGTGTTTGAAAAACGGACTCCGGTATTTTATGATATTTAATGCCTGTTATTTTCGAGAAAAATATGATATTTGGCGTTTAAATTTCTGTTTTTTTCAATTATTTCTTTTAATGCATCTACTGTTCTATCAATTTCTTCCTTCGTTGTATGGGAAGAAAGGGTAAAACGGACAGTTCCTCTTGCCAGACTGCCGGTTAATCCAATTGCTTCAATTACATGAGAGGTGATGGATTGACCAGCATTGCAGGCGGAGCCGGCAGAGGCGCAAATTCCTTCCATATCTAACAAAATAACAATCGTTTCTCCATCGACAAAAGAAAAACTTATATTGATGTTATTAGGAAGGCGTTTTCTTCTTGAGCCATTCAAATGACAATAAGGAATTTCCTGCTCTATTCGGTGAATCATGTAATCACGTAATTGTGACATCGTATTTGATTTCTCCATTAAGATTTCGTTTATTAATTGAGCCGCTTTTCCCATACCAACAAGAGCAGGAACATTTTCTGTACCGGCGCGGAGTCCGCTCTCTTGTTTTCCACCGTGATGGAAGGAAGGCAAATTCACTCCTTCCCGTATATACAAAAATCCGGCACCTTTTGGGCCATAAAATTTGTGTGCACTGGCACTTAATAAATCTACATTCATTTTTGTGATGTCAATCGGAATCTGTCCATATGCCTGAACGGCGTCAGTATGAAAAACAGCCCTGCTGTTTGCTTTTACAAGTGATGCAAGCTCAGGAATTGCCTGAATTGTGCCAATCTCATTATTTGCAGTCATAATGGATACCAAAATGGTATCTTTACGCAATGCCTGCAGCAATTTTTCCGGTTTTATAAACCCCTGTTCATCCACATCTAAATAGGTAATTTCAAAACCTCTTTCTTCCAAATAGGCACATGTATTTAATACGGCATGATGTTCTATTTTTGAAGTAATAATATGATTTCCGTTCTTTTTGCACTGCTCGGCAGTGCCGATGATTGCCCAGTTATCTGATTCCGTTCCACCCGAGGTAAAATAGATGTTTTGCGGGTTGGCACAATTAAGCGTTTTGGCAATTCGCTTTCGTGCCGTTAATAATGCAGACTTATTAGCGACACCTAAGTCATATACACTGGATGGATTTCCGTAGGAATCCTTTAAATAAGGCATCATTTCTTCTAACACTTGTTCTGAAAGAGGCGTGGTGGCGGCGTTATCCAAGTAAATCGTCTGACTCATACCTCATACCCTCTCTCTTGTATCTATCACTATATCTTATGCATTATTCGACAGATTGTGACAAATTACATTAGCGAATGGTAATTTTATGATAGGAACGCTTACCGATTCCGTTTTTTCGTACAATTTCTTCACTGTGAACTTCCTGCTCAGGCTCAATCTCTTCTGGCGGAACAGTAAAATCAACAGACTCCGGTGTATCGGACGCTTCCAACGTATTGAATGTTTGCGGTGCTTCCTCCATGCTTGTAGCAACTGTTTCAATAATTGGTTTGGAATCATCTTTCCACTGATTTTCTAAATCATGGATTGTTGGAACTTCATCATATTCACTGATATTCGAATACTGGTCATCCAAAGGAATACTAACCGGCTGAATATCAAAATCAAATTTTGGTTTCTGATATTTGGGCAGGGTGCTTTTGGATGGCTTAAGAGGCAGTGCTTCAGATAATTCTACCTTTTCTTCATCGCGCTCAATTACATCCGCCATATCTTCCTGGGCACTCTCGTTCATACGTTTAATCGGTTCAGCCATATCCAGACGGTTAAGTAAATTACTTAACTGTTCCTCTTCTGTCTGTGCCGATAAGTAAGTATTTTCAACCAGTGCATCCGAAGGAGTTTTTGGCTCTTCTTCAAGAATGGAATCCAGTGTCTGTTCCGGTTCCTGCAGTTGTTCTGTTTTCTCCGGTTCCGGCTCTTCTTCAATTTCCATCTGTTTTTCTATAAATTCTTCCGGCATCGTCCACTCAGGAATCTCATCTTTCATTTTTCCTAAGGTTTTCAAGATGAGATTTTCCTTTTCTTTCGCTTCTTTGTGCAGTAACGCCTCTTTTGGTTCCAGTACAGGTTCTGATTTTTCTTCGCGTTTAGGTTCTTCACTCTTTGTTGCAGTTTCCAATTTTTTTGTTTCCAAATCTTCTGTCTCGGCATTTTCCGGTTCAAGCATTTCTGTTTCATTTTTTTCTGTTTCCGGCAGAATTTCTTCCGGCAAAAGGATATTACTGAATCCGTAGCCGGTTAAAATTGGCAGAAAACATGTAATGCAGAAAAAAATATTTGTGTGTTCAGAGCACAAAATATAGTAACATACAGCTGCAAAAAAAGTAATAAGAACCGGTCCAATATAAGAAAACCGATTTCGAATAGCATAATATCCGGCTAAAACAGCAAAGAAAAAGAAAAGCATAACAAACACACCGTTTGAAAATGGTGCAAAAAAGTAAAATAATGGTTTCGCATATTTTAAAAGAATATAATCTACCATGGCACGCCAGCCATCCAATGGAAGGGATGCATCTTTTACAAAAGTTATATTTGTAACAATTGTTTTTTCAAAGAAAAACAATACTGCTAATATGCCTGCCGTAAATACAAGAAAATAAACGGCACATAAACTACCTTTTGAAAAAATGGATGGATTCGGATTTTTTTGTCCGGCAAAAAACAAAGCCAGAAAACACCCGAAAAATAAAACGGTTACAAGTGGATTAATTCGAACAGCAAATGCGAAAACCACGCCAAGAAACAAAGCACCGAAAACACAGGAAAAAACACTTGTTTTCTCTCCGAATCTTAAAGCCTTTAACCAAATCAAAAAACAAAGATATGGAATTAAAAAGCTAAACATATTCAGCGTCATCTGCTCCGGAAGATACTGTGCCTGATTCAGATAAATAACTAAATAAATACTGCTTGCAAAACTGATAATTCCACAAATCCGTCCACTGCAGAGACGTCCAATTGCATAAATGCATAAAGTCAGTACCAAAGATATAGCAGCTGTTTTCCATCCGTAAACCAGGTTCTGCCACAAGAAAAGACCTACGCCGACAAGAACAACAATAATCGTCTCTAAAATAATAGAAATAGGACGACTATTCTCGGCAATAATTAACCATTTTTTTTGTTTTATAAAGTACGCGGCAATTAGAAAAAGCAGTACGCCAAAAACAACGTCTCCTACCAGAAAATATCTATTTTGAGAATTGGTCATAACCAAATTGATAATCTCAAACATGCTTAAAAGTGCGACCGGTAAGTAAAAAAGGGCACACAAAACACGAAAAACATTTCTTTTTAATAACACAGGTATCTCTCCTTTTGTACATAAACATTCCTATTTATCATACTATAAAATAATGATTTTAACAACATTTTTTCGTGATTTGACACATATATTAATAAAAAAAGAATGAGGTGTGCGGTGAAAGACCAATTATTAAAGGGAACAATGATTTTAACAATCGCCGGATTTGCCACAAGAGTTATTGGCTTTTGCTATCGAATTTTTCTTGCCGGTGAATTAGGGGAAGTAAATTTAGGAATTTACCAATTAATTTTTCCGGTCTATTCGATTTGTTTTACAATTTATGCCGCTGGCATCCAGACAGCTGTATCACAGTTGATATCGCATCAGCCCAAAAAAAATCATGGACAAATTATAAAAGCCGGTATTACACTTTCTCTTTGTCTGGCAGTCATTTTGTCGTTTGGCCTTTTTTCTTTCCGCACAGTAATTGCACATTCTTTTTTAGGTGCAGATAAAACGGCACCGCTTCTTTTTGTTTTGGCTTTTATCTTTCCTTTTTGTGGTGTCACTTCCACAATCAATGGATATTTTTACGGAAAAAACAATGCCAAGATTCCGGCTGTTACACAGATTATTGAGCAGTTAGTACGGGTTGTTTTTGTTGTCTCTTTTTGCTTTTACGATTTGCTTCCGGTTTCGTCTCTTATTTTGTCCGTAGCCGGACTTGTCATTGGTGAACTGGCAAGCAACTTTTATAATATGTATCATTTGATAAAAGAATCTTCTCTGATTCATCTATTTCGTCAAAAAGCTCAGTTTGGTAATGTGATTCGTATGGCACTGCCACTTACCGGCACAAAACTAATTATTGCACTTCTTGGCAGTGTAGAATCAGTTTTCATTCCGCCGATTTTATGCAGGGCAGGTTCTTCTTTAGAAGATGCACTGGCAATTTATGGAATTTTGACAGGTATTGTGCTGCCTTTTATTCTTTTTCCGGGAACCATTACAAACTCACTTTCTGTTCTTTTACTGCCTGCCATATCCAGAGCAAGTGGCAAAAAAGATAATCACCATGTGCGGCAGACAACTTCTGTTACAGTCCGTTATTCCCTACTGCTTGGCGTGCTCACCTGTGCTGTCTTTTTAAATTATGGAATGGACCTTGGACAATTTGTGTTTCACAGCGAAAATGCCGGAAAACTTTTGACGCTGCTTGCTTTTTTATGCCCATTTCTATATGTGACAACAACTTTAGGCAGCATTATCAATGGACTCGGGAAAACGGTAATCACTTTTGCTTTTACCGTAATTGGTCTTATCATTCGAATTGGCTGCCTGTTTTTTCTGGCTCCTGTTTATGGAATCTTTGGTTATCTGTTCGGACTTTTATGCAGCCAGATTGTCATCTGTTTGTGTCATGGAATCTACCTGATGAAGAAAACACACATTACCATTCAGGTTGCAAAATATTTTGTCTGGCCTTTTGTCTTTCTTGTGAGCCTTCTCTATATTAGTAAAATATTCTGCCGTAACCTGATTCATTTAACAAATCAGCCTTATTTATCGTACTTATTGCTGATTCCGGTTCTTTTTGCATCCTTTTTGTATTTTTATCAATGTGGCTTGATTTCCAAAAAGGATATTAAGCTTTTTCGTTAGCCTCTTCAATCATCTGAGCGAGTGTGGCTTCCTCAATAATCGGAACCGAAAGTTCTTTTGCTTTTTTGTTTTTAGAGGACTGGGAAGTAATATCATTATTCACCAGATAACTGGTGTTTTTGCTGACACTTCCTGCCACTTTCCCACCGAGCGATTCAATCATGTCTTTGCACTGATTACGGTTATCAAATGTATTTAATGTCCCTGTAATAACAAAGGTAAGGCCGGCAAATGGCTGATGCTCTTTTTTCTCCGGATAAGAAACAATAAGCAGGTCATCTAAATTCTTTAACTGTTCCTGATTGTTTTTATCTGCAAAGTACCGGACAAAAGACTTTGCTAATACCTCACCAATGCCATCCACTTTAAGCAGGTCTTCTCCTGTTATTTCCTGCATCTTTGTAATCGGATACGGATATTTTTCGGCAATAAGTTTTGCCATACTTAAGCCAATGCCTTTAATGCCAAGGCTGTATAGTAAATTTGCAAGTGGTATTTGTTTTGCCTTTTCAATAGACTCAATGAGATTGTCGTAGGATTTTTCACCAAACCCTTCCATCTCAACAATTTTATCCTGATATTTTTCTAAATAAAAAATGTCTGTCAATGAATGAATCATGCCATCTGCTACAAATTTTTCAAGTGTGGATTCTGATAAGCCGTCGATGTTCATAGCATTACGACTTACAAAATGTGTCAGCAGTTTTATTTTCTTTGCATAACACTCTTTATTTGGACAGAGCAAAAAGACAGAACCGTGTTCCTGCTCTAATGTTGTAGACGCACCGCAGACCGGACATTTATCAGGAATTACGCACGTTCCGCTCTGTGTTTTGTTTTCCTGTATCTGAGGAATAATCATATTGGCCTTATAGACTAATATTTTATCACCAATTCCCAATTTCAGTTCTTTCAAAATGCTTACATTATGAACACTGGCACGGGAAACAGTGGTTCCTTCTAATTCAACAGCATCAAAAACGGCAACCGGGTTAATCAAGCCGGTACGTGAAGCACTCCATTCAATTTCCCGAAGCGTCGTTTCTGCCAGTTCATCCTGCCATTTAAATGCAATCGAATCATGAGGAAATTTAGCTGTACGTCCAAGTGTAGCACTATAGGCAACATCATCAAAAGTCAATACCAAACCATCACTTGGCAAGTCGGACTGCTTTACATAATTTGAAAAATAAGTTATCATGTCTTCTATGTTTGAAGCAGAAACTTCACGGTAAGGTGCCACTTCAAAGCCCTGTTTCACAAGCCAAGAAAGCCCCTCTTTCTTCTTTGTGAATGAAATTTCATCTCCAATCGAAATAATATTATAGGCGTAGAAATGCACACGGCGTTTTGCCGTAATCTCGTTATTTAACTGTCGTACGCTTCCACTGCAGAGATTTCGCGGATTTTTATACTGTTCTTCTACATTTTCCTGCTTATTTAATTCTTCAAAATCGGAATATCGAATCAAAGCTTCACCACGAACAATTAAAGTGCCGGTATACTGAATACGTCCCGGTATATTTACAAACGTTTTTGCATTATTCGTGATGACTTCTCCAATTTCACCATTTCCACGTGTCAATGCTTTTACTAATTCACCGTTTTCATAAGTCAAAATAATACTCAGACCATCTAATTTCATTGACAAAAGACCTTGCTCGTTTCCAAGCCATGCAACCAAATCCGCCGGTTCTTTTGTTTTATTCAGAGAAAGCATTGGCTGAACATGCTGCTCTTTTGGAAGTTCACTAATGGTTTCATATCCGACATGAATGGTTGGGCTGTTATTCATTGTAATGCCTGTTTCTTTTTCCAATGCAAGCAGTTCATCATAAAGTTTATCATATTCAAAATTTGACATCACTTCACCCTGCCCCTGATAATATACTTTGGCAGCTTGGTTCAAACGTGAAATTAATTCTTTCATGCGGGATACATTTTCCATTATTCTGCTTCTCCTTTATTCTGTGCCAGATTTTTCAATGTTTTTATTTCGGATGTTGTCAGCTCACGCCATTTACCGACAGGGAGCGAACCAAGTTCAATATTCATAATCCGGATTCTTTTTAAACTGGTGACACGATAGTCAAAATATTCACACATTCGACGAATTTGACGGTTTAATCCCTGCGTTAATGTAATGTAGAAGCAGTCTTTTCCCATTCGGCGTATCTTGCATGGTCTGGTTATTGTATCTAAAATCGGTACCCCCTGCGCCATTGCCTGCAATACAGAATCCGTAATTGGTTTATTTACATGAACAATATACTCTTTTTCGTGATAATTGCTTCCCCGTAAAATATCGTCCATCAATTGTCCGTTATTGGTAAGAAGCAATAAACCGGTAGATTCTTTATCCAGTCTTCCTACCGGATAAATCCGCTCTGGGAAATTCAAGTAATCAATTACATTATTCTTATCTATTTTGCTTGTCGTGCACACAATACCGGCAGGCTTGTGAAATGCAAGAAGATATTCTTTTTGGCAAGGAGTAATTGTTGTATGATGAACCATTACCGTATCGCCGGGCATCACTTTTGTTCCCATTGTTGCCAAAGTACCGTTAATCCATACTTCCCCTTTTTCAATCAGCCGATCAGCTTCTCTTCTGGAGCAGTAGCCACACTGACTCATATATTTATTAATTCGCGTACCTGTTTCCTGCATAGTTTTATCATCCTTTATTCTCTTTACTTGGGAATAAAATGGTACGTCTGACAATTCAAACGTACCATCTTTGTAATTCATTTTCTTTTGTCAGTTTGCTGCTGGTGCACTACTTGCACTCGGAACGGAACTTGGTGCTGTACTCGGAGCAGTGCTTGGAACTGCGGTTCCATTACTCGCAGCTGATGCTGCCGGTGATGCAGAAGAACTTTCACCATTTGCTGCCGCTTTAATCTCTTTTTGCATTTTCTGATAATACTGTTTAAAGGTGGCATCCTTTTCCAATATATCGGACATGCTTTTGTTTACTTCCTGCTTCAATTTCTGAATTTCTTCGTTCTTATCTGCCAGGTTAATAAACTCCACTTCGGAATTGTCCAAAGCACTAAAGTAAATGACATACTTTCCTTCGGATGTTATTTTAACATAATACTTGGTCAAACAAGGAACCCAGCTTTCAATATTCTTTAACTTCATGTTATACTTTACATAAACACGATACGAATCCATTTCCTCATTTTTAATGCAATAACAATCAAAATCCTTATAGTTTTCCACATAACTGGCTAATATCGTATAGCGGTCTTTTGGAATTCTGCTTGGATCACTGACTAACTCGCTTAAAGCGTCCATATTGACGGACTTTTTAGCATTAAAGTAATTTTCAATCAGTTTATTAATGTCTTTGTTCTCGTTTAAGTTCAAATCTGCTGTCTGTGCATTCTGATTCGGACTTCCGTTATCCAAAAAGACAAGTGCTACAAATCCAAGTGCCATAACAACAATGGATGCAATGATGACCATTTTCTTATATTTTAATTTCATAGTATATTCCAGCTTTCTATTGTAATTCGTTTAACCCTATAACAGTATAGCAATTTTTGGTGTCTTTGTCTATTCTTTTAAGCTATTTTTTATCTGCTTAAGCTCCTCTATGGAGAATGAATAATTGGAATTACAAAAATGGCAATGCAGTTCAATTGATTCACCATCTTTTATAATATCATCCAATTCCTTACTTCCAAGACTTACAAGAGCACGCTCCATACGCTCCTTCGAGCAGTTACAGTGAAAGCAAACCGGAAGTTTTTCTTCTGACAGTTCCACCTCAAAGCTATCTAAAATTGCCGCAAGAATCGATTCCGGAGAATGGCCTTTCTCGAACAAGGTTGTTACCGGTTCAATGGAGGCTAAACGCCTTTCCAATATTTCGATGGTTTCTTCCTCAACATCCGGCATAAGCTGAATGATATAACCACCAGCCTGCGCAACGGTATTGTTTTTATTCATCAGCACACCTAATGCTACCGATGATGGAGTCTGCTCCGATGCTGCAAAATAATATGTGAGATCCGCTGCAATTTCCCCGGAAACCAACTGCACCTGTCCGGAGTACGGCTCTTTCATGCCGATATCCTTAATTACCGTTAAAACGCCTAAATCAAGTGCACCTCCAACATCCAGCTTGCCATCTTTTCTAGCAGGAAGAGATACCACCGGATTTACTGCATAGCCTTTTACATGCCCAAAAGCATCTGCTGTTACTGTGAGTCCCTGCACCGGTCCGCTGCACTGAATCTGCAGTGTCAATAAATCTTTCTCCCCCTTCATCATGGCACCCATCATAGCACCACCGGATAATAATCTGCCAAGTGCCGCGGTAATGACAGGGCTTGTTTGATGACGGCTTCTTGCCTCTTCTACTAAATTTCTTGAAGTAATGGCAAAACAGCGAATCTGACCATTTGCCGCTGTACCACGTACGATATAATCCTTTTTGTTCTCCATGTAATCTCTCCTTTTAAGCCAGAGTCTAATGCATAAAAAGAATGCACCTGGAGGGATTCGAACCCCCGACCAAAGGCTTCGGAAGCCTCTACTCTATCCACTGAGCCACAGATGCATTACTCATCTATTATATATCAATGGATTCGACTTTGTAAAGTGTTTTTTACATATAAAACGATTTTTCCTTATGGTCATAATAGTAGGCACAATCGGACAAAATTTCCTCCTCTTTTACATGATTTTCATTGATTTCTTTTACCATATCGGATAATTTTGATAATGACAAGGAACCATCTTCTGCCGGCATAATAATCAGTTCATGAATACTGCTTGGAATCACATATAAATCCGTACCCAGTTTTTCTGCCAGTCCATCCAGTAATCCATGATATAACAATACAGATGCACCATTAATCTGATACTTATTTGTCATAATATGCATCGGAATAGGCTTATTGGAATCCCCGGCAGGTTCAATTGCGCAGTTAATCTCTCCCATAAGCAATTCCAGCGTGTGTTCCATCGTATCAATTACCGGAGGCAAAAGAATTGGTGTGTTTTTTTCGGCAATAATATAGAGTGATTTTGCGGAAAGTCCCCATTTTCCTGCCAATTCGTTTGTTACGCAGATTGATTCCATACCTTCTTTCGATACATGATGAATGATATAAAAAACTACCGCCATATTCAGGAAAGAAAGATGTGGTACCGATTCCAAAAATTGTTTATTCCTCTCCTTTGAAACAAGCCGGTATGTTATTTTGTTGCTGCAATCGGATAATTCGGCAGAAAATTCCTGATATGCTTCTATCTTATCCTCAAAATCGTGCATCTGCTCATAAATATGACTTGCTGTTTCGGAGATTGTTGTTCTTCCATGTTCAAATTCAGAGTAAAAATTGTCCAGATAAATTGTAGGTGATACCGTCCCTTCGATTTTTTTCAAAAGAATGGCATACCGTTTTGTATCATTGTTTTTCAGCAAAACACTGCCCTCTAACTGATACTGCTCCGGTGAAAAATAACGATACAGTTCTTCAATCAATTGTTCCATAAAATCTTGTTTTGTCATAATGACTCCCTTCCCATTATTATAACCCATCACCGTGTAACAAAAATTGTATCAGAGAAAAGATGGATTTGCAAGGATTGTTTGACGCTATTTTGGGCGCATTACGACATAAAAAGAAGCCAGCCTTTTTTGAGGCTGACTCCTAAATCGTTATTCATTTAATTGATTAAACAATTCCCTGAGCTGTCATAGCTTCAGCAACTTTCTCAAAACCAGCGATGTTAGCACCTACAACATAGTTTTTCTCAAAACCATATTTCTTTGAAGCATCATCACAAGCATGGAAAATATTAACCATGATACCCTGAAGTTTTGCATCAACTTCATCAAAGGTCCAGCTAAGTCTCTCACTGTTCTGGCTCATCTCAAGTGCAGATGTAGCAACACCACCGGCGTTAGAAGCTTTACCAGGTGCAAACAGAACACCGTTCTCCTGAAGATATTCAGTAGCTTCCAAAGTAGTAGGCATGTTAGCACCCTCAGCAACAGCGATAACGCCGTTAGCAACCAATGCTTTTGCATCATCTAAGTGCAATTCGTTCTGAGTTGCACATGGAAGAGCAACATCACATTTAACAGACCAAACGCCTCTGCCTTCATGATACTCAGCGCTCTTTCTAGCTGCTGCATACTCAGTAAGACGTGCTCTCTTAACTTCTTTTACTTCTTTCAAAAGTTCAACATCGATTCCTTCCGGATCATAAATCCAACCGGTAGAATCCGAAACGGTAACAACCTTTGCACCAAGCTGCTGAGCTTTCTGTGTTGCGTAAATAGCAACGTTACCAGCACCGGAAACAACAACTGTTTTACCAGCTAAATCATGTCCGTTGCATTTCAACATTTCCTGTGTATAGTACAAAAGACCATATCCGGTAGCTTCTGTACGAGCGAGAGAACCACCGTAAGTAAGTCCTTTACCTGTCAGAACACCTTCATACAGGTTGCGGATTCTCTTATACTGTCCGAACATATAACCGATTTCACGTCCACCAACACCGATATCACCGGCAGGAACGTCTGTATCTGCTCCGATATGTTTGCAAAGTTCTGTCATAAAGCTCTGGCAGAATGCCATAACCTCACGGTCTGATTTACCTTTTGGATCGAAATCAGAACCACCTTTACCGCCACCAATCGGAAGTCCGGTCAGGGAGTTTTTGAAAATCTGCTCGAAACCAAGGAATTTAATGATACCAAGGTTTACGGATGGATGGAAACGAAGTCCACCTTTGTATGGTCCGATAGCACTGTTAAACTGAACACGGTAACCGGTATTTACCTGTACCTGTCCTTTATCATCAACCCAAGGAACACGGAACTTAATCTGTCTCTCTGGATTAACAAGACGCTCAAGTAAAGCATCTTTGCGAAATTTTTCCTCGTTCTGCTCTACAACAGGACGAAGTGATTCAAGAACTTCTTTGGCTGCCTGATGGAACTCTGGCTCAGCAGGGTTCTTCTCGATTAATTCAGCCAATACCTCATCTACGTATGACATAGTCATAACCTCCTTCGTTTTTTGTCACTTAACATTATAAGACGCAAAAACGAAATTGACAAGTAAAAAATTACTTTTGGGCTAAATAACTATTTGTATAGTCAACTTTTCCGCTTACATCTTCTAAAAACCATGACGGTTTTTCAAACAATTTACTTTCTTCAACAGAGTCAAACTCCACTTCTGCCAGAATAAGTCCTTCATAACGGTCATGAAAGATATCCAGTTCTATCATATAATTCTGATATGGGATGCAGTATCTCGTTTTTTTTATGCAGATGCCATCACATTTTTGTTTCAAATGAAAGAAACTATCTTTTGTCAAAGGCATCTCCCGCTCATCCGAAACATTCAATGCCTCATCATCAACAGCAATGCGGTTTTTATAAGTTAAAATATAGTCGTCATTTTTCCTGCGGATCCGCACGGTCGGTTCCGAACACAGATATCCCTGTTCAATTTCAAACACTTTGACCGCCTGGCTTAAATCCGGAATGTCACTCACTAAAAATTTTTTCTCAATTTCCATTATTCTCACCATCCTGCGGATTTTCAACTGAAATTTTTCCAAGTCTTGCATTGCGGAAATCATCCAAAAGCAAAAAAGCAGCCTTATCATGGTCTAACTCATTTCCTTTTTTCAGACAGCCGCGGTTTACAGCAATTGCATTTAAAATAGCAACGGAATCCTCAGATTCATCAACGGAATATGTTTTACCAAGAATTCCCGGATAACTTGCCGTTAAAAACTCAATCAAATCCAGTGCAAGTTCTACACTCTGGATTAATTCATCTTTAATAGAACCGATAAAAGCTAAATGCTGTCCAACTGTCTGGTCTTCAAACTTCGGCCATAAAATACCCGGTGTATCTAAAAGTTCTACCTGTTTATTCAGGCGAATCCACTGTTTCCCTTTGGTAACGCCCGGTTTGTTTCCTGTTTTTGCACATGCTTTTCCGGCAAAACTATTAATAAATGTAGACTTTCCAACATTCGGGATACCAACAATCATAGCACGAACCGGACGGTTTTTAATGCCTCGTTTGCGATCGCGCTCAATTTTCTTTTCACAGGCTTTCTGCACTAACGCATTCACCTGTTTTAATTCATTTTTCTTTTTTGAATTGACTGCCAATGCTAAAAAGCCCTGTTTCTCATAATATGAAATCCATGCCTGAGTCTTTGCCGCATCCGCCATATCGCTTTTATTTAACAGTAAAATTCTTGATTTTCCCTGTGCCAGCGAATCAATATCAGGATTTTTGCTGCTTCGGGGGATTCTAGCATCCACCAGTTCAATAATGACATCAATTAGTTTGATATCTTCCTGCATGGCACGTTTTGCTTTTGTCATATGCCCCGGATACCATTGAAAATGCATCGAAACTTCCTCCTATTCCGTTTTCTTATCTTCTGCCGTTGGCCCTCCAATTAAGGAAAATGGGTCAAGCCGCAAAATTACTTTTCCGATAATATTCTTTTTCGTAACTTTTGTAAAAGATGAATTCCGACTGTCATCCATGTCATTGCGGCTGTCACTTAGCACAAAATACTCATCGTCTTTGAGCGTAATTTCATTGACTGCCCGTCCGCCGGAATGCATCGCTTCAAAATCATATTTTTCTTTCTGTTCTTCTCCATTAATATAAAGTTTTCCATTTTTAATTTGTACTTTTTCACCGGGAAGACCGGCAACTCTGCGGATGTGAATCATACTGTCACTGTTTGTTGTTTCTTCCTCATCCTGCGCTTCCGGATAAAAAGCAATGATCTGATTCCTTTTTGGTGAAAAAAGCACATAAGAAGTTTTGTTTACAATCACATCTTCCCCATTGTAAAGTGTCGTTTCCATGGAACTGCCAATTACACTTACTTTTTTTAAGGCAAACGTAATAATCAGCCAGGCAAGAAATACAACCGCTGCTACCATAATCAAAAAGCGGATGGCTCCTTTTAGAAACTGCATTCTCTGTTCGTGTTTTTTTTCTTCTTCAAACCTTAAATTCATAGCAATACCCCTTTGCTCATTTACTGAAAAAGACGCATGAGCCAAGCCCATGCGCCTCGATGAAAAGCAAATATTTACTTAACAAGTTCTTTAACCTTAGCTGCTTTACCTATGCGTCCGCGCAGATAATTCAGTTTTGCTCTTCTTACTTTACCAAGACGAACAATTTCGATTTTCTCAACAATTGGAGAATGAAGAGGCCATGTCTTCTCAACACCAACACCGTTGGAGAACTTGCGGACAGTAAATGTCTCACGAGTGCTTCCGCCCTGGCGTTTCAATACAACACCTTCAAAAACCTGTGTTCTTTCGCGCTGTCCCTCTTTTACTTTGGCATATACTTTAACAGTATCACCAACGTGAAATTCAGGTACTTCAGCTTTCAACTGCTCTGCTTCGATTTTCTTGATAATTTCGTTCATTGTTGTTCCTCCTAATCTGATTTTGATGTTCTTAATGATATGTTTCCACCAGAGGACCATCTACTTTATTCACAACATTAAAAATATAACATACTTCACTTGTACAAGTCAAGTATTAATTTTCGTCAAAGACCTCTTTGCCAAAGCGCACAGCGATGGAGTTTGCGTGTGCCGTCAAATGCTCCGCTTTTGCAAATTTAATAATATCTTCGTGTGCCTCTTCCAGTGCTTCGCGTGAATAGGAAATTACGCTGGATTTTTTGATAAAATCATCAACGGACAATGGCGAGAAGAATTTCGCTGTTCCATTTGTCGGAAGGACATGGTTTGGTCCGGCAAAATAATCACCAAGTGGTTCGCTGGAGTATTCACCTAAGAACATGGCACCGGCATTCTTTACACGTGTCATTGTATCAAATGGATTTTTCGTAATGATTTCCAAATGCTCGGAAGCAATCTCATTTACCACGTCAATTGCTTCATCCATATTATCGGCAATCAAAAGGTATCCATAGTTTTCCAAAGATTTTGAAATAATTTCTTTACGGGATAAGGAAGCAACAAAAGTGTCGACTTCTTTCGATACCTGTTCTGCCAGTTCACGGCTTGTCGTCACCAAAATTGCGGACGCTAACTCATCGTGTTCTGCCTGGGATAACAAATCTGCAGCCACGTAACGTGGATTTGCAGTTTCGTCTGCAAGCACAAGAATTTCACTTGGACCAGCAACTGAGTCAATGCTGACATGTCCATATACCGTTTTCTTGGCAAGGGCAACAAAAATATTACCAGGCCCTACAATTTTATCTACTTTCGGAATTGATTCCGTTCCATAAGCGAGCGCTGCAATCGCCTGTGCACCGCCAACCTTTACAACTTCTGAGGCGCCGGCCAAATGAGCAGCTACCAAAGTGACCGGTGTCACTTTTCCGTCTTTTCCCGGAGGAGTTGCCATAACAATACGTTTTACGCCAGCCACTTTTGCAGGAATAATATTCATCAAAACACTGGATGGATAAGCTGCTTTTCCGCCAGGTACATAAACACCAACACTTGCTAATGCTGTAATGCGCTGTCCTAAAATCACACCATCCTCTCTTGTGTGAAACCAGCTGTTTCTCACCTGACGTTCATGAAAATCGCGAATGTTTGCAATCGATTTTTTCATTGTCTCAATTAAGTCAGCATCAACAAGAGAATATGCCTCTTTGATTTCTTCTTCTGTCACATACAAGGTTTCTTTGGAAATATCGGCTTTGTCAAAGCGTTTTGTATAATCAAAGACCGCCTTGTCTCCTTCTTTTTTTACATTTTCCAAAATTTCATTGACTGCTTCCTGATACTCATCATACTGGTTCGGGCTTCGTTTCAACAAATTTTCTAAAATATTTTCTTTTTCCTGTTTGGTCAGCTGTACCATGCGCATGTTACCATTCCTCCTTATTCCAGTGCCTGTTTTAAATCTTTAATCAGTTTCGTAATGCGCTCACGCTGCAATTTCATACTTGCTTCATTGACAATCACGCGGGCGGATAATGGACAAATTGTTTCCAATACCTCTAGTCCGTTTGCCTTTAATGTCGAACCCGTCTCAACGATATCAACAATGACCTCAGACAAACCAACAATTGGTGCCAGTTCAACAGAACCATTTAATTTTACAATTTCCACGGTCTGATGTTTCTGATTATAAAAATAGTTTTTCGCAATTGCCGGATATTTCGAGGCAACACGAATCACCTGATTATTATGCAGCAATTCTTTTGCTGAAGCAGGGCCTGCAACACACATATTGCATTTGCCAAGTCCTAAATCCAAAACTTCTAATACTTTTCTTCCCTCTTCCATAATTGTATCGCTTCCTACGACACCTAAATCTGCCGCGCCATACTCCACATAAGTAGGTACATCCGATGTTTTGGAAAGGAAGAATTTTAATTTCAACTCCTCGTTGATAAAAATCAACTTTCTTGTATCTTTGTCTTTCATTTCCTCGCAGGTAATGCCGGTCTGCTCAAGCAGTGCAAGTGTCTGTTTTGCAAGACGGCCCTTTGCGAGTGCAATCGTAATATATTTCATGAAAACCTCCATTTCAAACTTTTGTCTGCATTACATTTCCGATAAGTCAAACTCTGAAATTTCACCGGTGTCATCAATATAAAGGAGCTTGGAAACCTCATTTCGCTTGCCATAGGCAATATACTCACTTAATGGTGTCTGTGCGTCCTTTCGAAGCAGTCTTGCCGGCTGATTATCCGTACGATAAGATTTTGCCATCTCTAACGCTTTTTTTCGATTCGCTGAGCGGTACAAAATCAGATAATCTTTCTCCTGTGCCTCAATTGGAATCTCCTGGCTTCTAAGTGCTTCCATCAATTGGTCTAACAGTAACGCAAATCCAACTGCCGGGGTCTTTTTACCGAACTGTTCGACCAGATTATCATACCGGCCACCGGTCACAATCGCATCTCCGGTACCATATGTATAAGCCTTGAAAATAACTCCGGTGTAATATTCATAATGCGACAAAAGTCCCAAATCAAATGTGATATGGTCTTCTAAGCCGGATGCCGCTAAAATCTCATAGATTTTTTCTAATCGCTCTAACGCTTTTAAGGCACGTTTGTTTGTGGTCTGTTCCTTAACATAAGTAATGGTTTCGATTCCGCCAAACAAATCCGGCATTTTTACCAAAAGATTTTTACATTCTTGTGGCATATCACGGTTTTCGAGCATATCCTCAACCGCAAAAATATTTTTGTTATTTAAATAGGTTTTTAACGTCTCGATTTCTTCTTCGGATAAATCTGTCTCCTCAATAAGCCCGCGGAAAATATCGGCGTGTCCAATATCTACTTTAAACTCTTTCAAACCGGATTTTTGCAGACATTCAATTGTCATGGCAATAATTTCACCATCGGCATCAGAAGACGCGTCATTCATCATTTCTGCACCGAGCTGTGTGATTTCCGAAAGTTTTCCCTGATAACCGCTTAAGCGGGTAAAGGTACTTCCTGTATAGCACAGACGAATCTGCATTTCTTCTTTTTCATAATACTTAGCCACACAGCGTGCAATCGACGGTGTAATATCCGGACGCAGCACAAGCGTATTGTTGTACTGGTCAAAGAACTTAAACATATCAGCAGATTTTACAGTTCCACGTTCTCTGTTAAAAATATCAAAGAACTCAAAAGTAGGCGTTTGAATATTCTTAAATCCATACTGTTTCATAATCGTATGAATTCCCTGCTGAATTTTGGCTCTTTTTTCACAATCCTCTCCGTAGATGTCTCGTACACCTTCCGGTGTAAAGAGTAATGATTTCTGGTCCATCACGGCTCCTCCTTTATTGGTAAACGGCAGTCGGCTGTTCCGGTTTCGGTGTATACCCTGCCTTTTTTAATGCTGCAATAATGGATTCTTTATGGTCATTGCCAAACGCTTCCATCGTAATCGTAAGTTCCACGGCGGCATTTCGGTTAATGCTGACAAACTGGTTATGCTCTAAGCGGATAATATTTCCCTGTGCTTTTGCAATCACATCTGCCACCCGTACCAATTCACCCGGACGGTCCGGAAGCTGGACACTCACGGTAAAGATTCTGCCACGCTGAATAAGTCCGTGCTGAACAACAGAAGACATTGTAATGACATCCATATTACCGCCGCTTAAGATACAGACAATTTTCTTGCCTTTGCAGTCCAACTGCTTCAGTGCAGATACCGTAAGCAGACCGGAATTTTCAACTACCATTTTATGATTTTCCACCATGTCTAAGAAATTAACAATCAAATCGTGGTCATCCACGGTGATAATTTCATCTACATTTTTCTGGATATATGGGAAAATATTATGTCCCGGTGTCTTTACTGCCGTACCATCTGCAATGGTATTGACATTTGGTAGAGAGACAACTTTTCCCTGCTTTAACGACTCCTGCATACAGTTTGCACCTGCAGGCTCTACACCAATGACTTTAATATTCGGATTTAATAATTTGGCGAGTGTTGAAACGCCGCATAACAAACCGCCGCCGCCAACCGGTGCTAAAATCATATCAACAGTTGGAAGTTCTTTAATAATCTCCATGGCAATGGAGCCCTGTCCGGTTGCCACTACTTCATCATCAAACGGATGAATAAAAGTGTATCCTTTTTCCTCTGCTAACTGCAAAGCATAAGAACACGCATCGTCATATACATCACCGTGAAGAACCACTTCTGCACCATAGCTTTTTGTGCGGTTTACTTTGATTAACGGTGTTGTATTTGGCATTACAATTACTGCCTTTACCCCAAACAATTTTGCTGCATAAGCAACGCCCTGTGCATGGTTTCCAGCAGAAGCGGTAATGAGTCCTTTTTGTCTGTCCTCTTCTGACATGGTACTGATTTTATAGTAGGCACCACGAACTTTATAAGCACCTGTATACTGCATATTTTCCGGCTTTAAGTAAATTTTTCCGCCGGTCTGTGCACTGTAATACTCACTATATATTAAATTTGTAGGAAGAATTACATTCTGCACCTTTTCACTTGCCTGCTCAAACTGATCTAACGTCATCATCCGGTAAAACACAACCTTTCTCTATTCTTCAAATAATGCATTCACAAACTCTTCGGCATCAAATCGCTGTAAGTCACCAATTTGTTCACCAATTCCGATATACTTAACCGGAATGCTTAATTCTGACTGAATGGCAATTGCAATACCGCCTTTTGCGGTTCCATCAAGTTTTGTTAAAATAACACCTGATACATCTGCCACTTCGCTAAATTCTTTTGCCTGCGCCAGTGCATTCTGTCCCGTTGTACCATCAACAACAATCATGGTCTCTAATAAGGCTTCCGGGTACTCTTTTTCGATGATGGTATGAATCTTGTGAAGTTCTGCCATCAAATTTTTCTTATTATGAAGTCTTCCTGCTGTATCACAGAGAAGAATATCAACATCTCTTGCTTTTGCGGCAGCAACCGCATCGTACACAATCGCAGCCGGGTCAGAACCTTCCTGTCCTGCAATAATATCTACGCCGGCACGATTTGCCCATTCTTTTAACTGATCAATTGCACCTGCACGGAATGTATCAGCGGCAGCAAGCATTACCTTTTTACCCTGATTTTTGAACTGTCCTGCCAGTTTGCCGACACTGGTCGTCTTACCAACACCATTTACACCAATCAATAATAAAACAGACTTTTTGTGTTCAAATTCATAAGCGTCTTCATGAATCTGCATCTGCTCCTTAATGGTATCAATCAAAAGCTGTTTGCAGGCAGAAGCTTCTTTAATTTTTTCTTCTTTTACACGTTCTTTGAGTCCATCAATAATACTCATTGTAGTATTAATACCGATGTCCCCCATTACCAGTAATTCTTCCAGTTCTTCATAAAAATCATCATCAATCTCCGAAAAACCGGTAAACAAAGAATCAATTCCGGAAACGAAAGAATCTCTCGTTTTGGAAAGTCCATTTTTTAATCGTTTGAAAAATCCAACTTTTTCTTCCATTGCTGTCTCCTTACTTTTAGTTGTCTAACTGCTCTTCAATGAGTTTTACGGATACCAGCGTAGAAACGCCTTTTTCCTGCATGGTAATACCATACAGAACATCCGCTGCTTCCATCGTACCCTTTCGATGGGTAATTACAATAAACTGTGTGTTTTTTGTAAGCTTATGCAAGTATTTAGCATACCGCTTTACGTTGGAATCGTCAAGTGCTGCCTCAATTTCGTCAAGCAGACAAAACGGAGAAGGTTTCAAATTTTGAATAGCAAACAAAAGGGCAATGGCTGTTAACGCCTTCTCTCCACCGGACAACTGCATCATGTTGCCAAGTTTCTTTCCCGGCGGCTGCGCATTGATTGTAATGCCGGCTTCCAATACGTCTTCTTCCTCGACCAATTCCAAAGTACCTTTTCCGCCTCCAAACAACTCGCGGAACACCTTGTCAAACTGTTTCTGAATATCCGCAAATTTTTCTGTAAACTGTTTGCGCATTTCTTCATCTAAATCAGCAATAATCTTTTTCAGTGCGTCTTCCGACTCAATCAAGTCGTCATGCTGCGTTTTCAAAAGTGTATAACGCTCACTGACGGATTTGAAGTCTTCAATTGCATTTACATTGACATCGCCAAGACCACGAATTTTGTTTTTTGTATCCGTCACATTTGCCTTCATGCGTGTGTAGGAAATGGAATGGTCGATATCAATTTCTTTGGCACTGCGGTATGTAAGCTCATATTCATTCCACATATGATTGACTTTTGCTTCCATCTTCTCTTCGATGTTCTGCTTTCGCGACTCTAAACGGAAAGACTCTTTGTCGAGTTCGCTCATATGATTCATCAGTGCATCCCGCTTCTCAAAAATATCTTTCTGGGATGCCATCATTTCTTCTTTCTGCTTACTTTCCTCTTCAATTTCTTTGGTCAGGCGGACAATTTCTTCCTGTAACTGTTTGTTTTTCTCTTCGTAACCGGCAATTGCCTGTTCCATCTCAGAAACCGTATCATCCGAATTTTTCTGCTCCTGCATCAATTTGTTGTATTCTGTTTCCAGATTATGAAGTGATTCTTCAATTCGGTGAATATTTTCAGCTACATAATTGTTCTTTTGCTGGAACGAAGAAACTTCTAAGCGGTTTTGAGAAATTTTCTCTTGTAACTCCACTTGTTTTTCACGTTCTTCATCCAATTTGACAGATAAAAGTTTTACCTGCTCTTTTGCCTGCTCCTCTTTCTGCTTCGACAATTCCAAATCACTGTCGATTCTTGAAAGAGAATCTTCAATTAATGCCTTCTGGTTTTCAATTTCTTTTCCATCATTGGCAATAGCGCGGTATTCTTTTTCCTTCTGCTCTTTTACCGATACTGCCTGCTCATATTTAATCTGAGCCGTATTTTTCTTTAATTCCAGTTCTTTAACCGTCTCTTCTTTGGCATTGGCATCTTTAACAAAGTTTTCCACCTGTTTCTGCGCTGTCTGAATTTCTTCTTTCACGGAAGCAATTGCACTCTCAATCGTCTGTTTTTCTTTTTCTAATGCTTCCTGCTCCTTGCGGCGGCCAAGCAGATTTGAATTATTCTTAAAGGTACCACCGGAAAGAGAACCGCCCGGATGGAACAATTCACCCTCTAATGTTACAATACGCACTCGGTACTGATACTTTTTACTAATCTGCATCGCATGATCAATCGTATCCACAAGAAGAAAACGCCCTAACAGATATTCGATAATTAATTTATACTTTTCATCGCAGTCTACCTTGGAAGCTACATTTCCAAGAACACCATCTTCCTCTAGAATTTCATCCCGGAATGGCTTTTCTTTTTTCGGTGTAACTGTCGTCAGCGGTAAAAATGTAGCACGCCCCAAACGATTCTTTTTTAAATACTGAATCATTCGTTTTGCAACATGTTCATCCTCTGTTACGATATTTTGAATATTTCCGCCAAGTGCTGTCTCAACAGCAGTAATATATTTTTCTTTCACCCGGATAATATCTGCAACAACACCAAGCACACCTGGTTCCTGTTTCTTCTGCTCCATCACACGGCGGATACTCTGACTGTACCCCTCATAGCGCTCTGCCATGTTTTTTACCGTTTCCAGTTTAGAATCAATGATATGGTAATTCTTTTGTTTTTCCTGCTGCTCTTTCTGCAAAGATAAAATATCCTGCCGTTTTATATCTGCATTTCGTAAGAGTTCTTTTTTCGCCACATAAGCAGAGTCTAACTCTTTCTTTGCCGCCTTCAAAAGTTCCTCTTCTCTTTTCATTTCTTCTTCCGCTGAAGAATATTGTGTTTTATTTGCTAAAATTTTCTGATTTAATTCTGCTTTACGAATCTTATTCTGCTCCAGCATGGATTTCGCTTTCTGCTGTTCCACAGTAATCTTACTGGAAGCATTCATCGAATCCATAATCTGCTCATTCTGTTCGTTTAACTCGATTTCATCTTCTAAAATCGCTTTTTCTAACTGCTCCATCTGGCTGCCAAGCGATTTTTCTTCGTCTGTAATTTTCTCAAGTTCTAAAAGAGCCTCTTTCTGGGAAGCGGTATAAGAAGCCAGTTCTTCATTTGCTGCCTGTTTGGATTCCTCCAATGCATCGGTACGCTCTTTGTAATATTCTTTTCCCTGTGCGGCAGACGAAATTTTTTCCTTTGTAATACGAATTTCTCCTTCAAAATTCGTAATTAAAAGTTTGTCCTGATTTACTTTTTCCTTTTTCTTCTCAACCGAACGGTCAAATTCAGCAATTGCAGATTCTACCGAATCATATTCGGAACGCGATTTCTCTTTATCCGCTTTTGCCTGTTCCAATTCGTCTTTTGTATGGGAAAGGTTTTTCTCAATTTCTTCTGTTTCCTGCTGTAATGTTTCATAATCCATGCAGAACAGTCCTACTTCAAATTGTTTTAATTCTTCTTTTAACTGAAGAAATTCCTTCGCCTTTTTCGACTGTTCTTCCAGTGGACCAACCTGTTTTTCTAATTCTGTCAAAATATCCTGTACACGAAGAAGATTTTGTCGTTCAGTCTCCAGATTTTTCTCAGCAGCAGACTTCCTTTTCTTGAATTTAACAATTCCGGCAGCTTCGTCAAATAATTCGCGACGCTCTTCCGGTTTACCACTAAGAATTTTGTCAATCTGTCCCTGCCCGATGATGGAATAACCTTCTTTTCCGATACCGGTATCAAAAAACAATTCCTGTACATCACGGAGACGGCATGTTACACCATTTAACAAGTATTCACTCTCACCGGAACGGTACACTCTTCTCGCCACCTGTACCTCTTCATAAGGCAGATTTAATTTGTGATCCTCATTGCTGATTGTCAATGCAACATATGCATAACTTTGCGGTTTGCGCATCTCCGTTCCCGAAAAGATGACATCCTGCATGCTCGAACCACGTAACTGCTTGGCACTTTGTTCGCCTAATACCCAGCGGACCGCATCGGCAACATTACTTTTTCCACTGCCGTTTGGTCCGACAATTCCGGTAATTCCATTATGAAATTCAAATACAAGTTTTTTTGCAAAGGATTTGAAACCCTGAACTTCTATACTTTTCAAATACATGGACTACTTCTCCTGTCTCAATAATAATATCGTTTCATATGCCGCCTTTTGTTCGGCTGCCTTTTTCGTACGGCCTTTTCCACGGCCATAGGCTTTCTCGTTTACCATGCAGACCACTTCAAACGATTTATTGTGGTCGGGGCCTTCCTCTTTTTCCAGTGCATAAGAAAGATTTGTTTTTTCGTGAAATTTGCTCTGGATAATTTCCTGCAAAATTGTCTTACTGTCATAAAATAACTGTTTCTTTTCGATGTCCGATAAAACATACTGCAAAATAAACTCTCTTGCCGGATTCAATCCACCATCCAGATAAATTGCGCCAATCACAGCTTCAAAAGCGTCAGACAAAATCGAGTCTCTCTTGCCGCCACCGGTAACCCATTCGCCGTGTCCCAGTTTCAGATATTCTCCTAATTTAATTTCCCTGGCAGAAGATGCAAGACTCATCTCGCATACTAAACTGGCACGCAGCTTCGTCATTTTTCCTTCTACCATATCCTTATGGTTTGAGAAGATATAATCACTGCTTACCAATTCTAAAACAGCATCTCCCAAAAACTCCAGCCGCTCATTGTTTCTCTCATATTTCCAATGCCTCTCATTAGCATACGAACTATGTGTCAGCGCATTGTTAAGCAGCGAAAGATTTTGAAAGTGATATCCAATTTTGTCCTGTAACTGCATTAATTTGTCTTCTTTCACAGCACAAAGCCTCCTTTAAGCCTGAATCTTGTCCTGTATTTTTTCATTAATACTATTTTCTTTAAATGTAATACATTGTCCCAAAGCCGTTTTGATTTCCGAGCTCTTGGAATTTCCATGAGCCTTTACCACAAGCCCTTTTAATCCTAGCAATGGGGCACCGCCCTGGCTGCTGACATCAAATGTCTTTAATAATCCTTTTAATGCCGGTTTAATCAGCATACCACCGATTTTTGTTCGGAGGCTCTTCATAATGCCCTCTTTGATGCAGCCTAAGAATGTTTTAGCAACACCTTCAAAAAATTTCAAAATCACATTGCCGACAAAAGCTTCACAGACAAGGATATCTGTGCCGCCTTTTGCAATATCTCTTGCCTCAACACTTCCGACAAAATTAATGTTTTTGCAGTCACGAAGCAACGGATATGTTTCTTTCACAAGCTGATTTCCTTTTTCCTCTTCGGTTCCGATATTTACAATACCAACCGTTGGATTTTTTTTGCCCATAACGTTTTCAAAATAAACCGAACCCATCTGAGCAAACTGAACCAGATGTTCCGGACGGGCGTCTACATTCGCTCCACAGTCGATTAACAGAGAAAATCCGTTTTTAGAAGGTAAAAATGGTGCAAGTGCCGGACGCTTGATTCCTTTGATTCGACCAACAACAAGTTGTCCACCAACCAAAATGGCACCTGTACTTCCTGCCGATACAATCGCATCCGCTTTTCCATCGCGTACTAATTTCATGGCAACAACTAAAGAAGAATCTTTCTTCTCACGAATTGCCTTTGTTGGGACTTCACCCATATCAATAATTTCTGTTGCATTCACAATTTCAATGCTTGCTTCCTCATAGGTATATTTTGCAAGCTCACTTTTTATTTCTTCTTCTCTGCCAACAAGAATTACTTTCATCCCTTTATTCTCATTTACTGCCTCTACGGCTCCCTTTACTGTTTCAACCGGTGCGTAATCGCCACCCATGGCATCTAACGCAATTACAACTTTATTTTCCATCTTTTTTACCTCCTAAAAAAACTCATACGTTATAAATATACTAGAAAATGAGAAAAAAAGCAATCAAAAAACCACCCGAAGGTGGTTTTCTTACTGTTTTTCATAAAAAAATGACTGAATTCCCTGGAAATTATACTTTTTCGCACCAATAATCTGCTCAGTGCTTCCTACAAACAAAATTCCTTGTTTGCATAAAGAATCCGAAAATCGGCGGTAAATCCGCTCCTTTGCCTCTTCCGTAAAGTAAATCATCACATTCCGGCATACAATCAGATGAACTCTCTGCGGATATCCATCCTTTAACAGATTGTGCTGCTTAAAAGAAATACATGATTTTAATTTGTTAGAAACACGGTAAATACCATGCTCATCTTTTTCTAAAAATTTATCTCTGTAACGCTGCGGCAGTCCTTTAATGCTCTGACCGGTGTAACACCCCGCCTTTGCTTTTGCTAAAACTTCCGCGTCCATATCCGTCGCCAAAATCTGAACTTGACTCAATGGAAGAAAATCACTTAAAACCATCGCCAGCGAATATGGCTCATCACCTGTTGAACAGGCTGCACTCCAAATGCGCAAAGGTTTTGGAAAGCGTTTCAAAAGCAGTGGAATGATATCCTTTTCCAAGGTCTGCCATTGCAGAGGATTTCGGTAAAACTCTGATACATTGATAGTCAAATATGTAATAAAACTATCATGAATTTCTGTATCCTGTTTAAGTAATGACAAAAAAGTGTTATAATCATCTACTTGATGTTTTTTTAAAAAATTATCAATCCGCCGCTTCATCTGCCCTTCTTTGTAGGAATTTAAATCAATTCCTGACATTGAAAGGAATCCGCTTTTAAACCATTCGTAATCGTAAAGACCCATTATTCTTCTTCGGAATCTTCAACATCTGCTGCTTCGTTGCGTTTCTCAATCTCAAGTGCTTTTACACTTAAGCTGATTTTCTTTGTTTCTTCATTGAAATCAACAATTTTAGCAGTAATTTCCTGACCTACTTTCAAAACATCGGAAGGTTTTTCTACATGCTCAATAGCAATCTGAGAAACATGAAGCAATGCGTCAATTCCTTCTTCCAACTCAATAAATGCACCAAAATCAGTCATGCGGGCAACCTTACCGGTTACGACTGTACCAATCTGATACTTCTCTGCTGCATTTTTCCATGGATTGTTCTCTTCCAGTTTAAGAGTAAGTGCAATCTTTGTGTCTTGAATATCTTTAATCATGACATTTACTTTATCGCCAACTTTGAACAGCTTTTTAGGATCTGCAACGCGTCCCCATGACATCTCGGAGATGTGAAGAAGTCCATCCGCTCCGCCCAAGTCGATGAATGCACCAAAATCGGTAAGGTTTTTAACAGTACCTTCTACCATCATGCCAACTTTAATACGGGAAAGCAATTCTTCCTGCATTTTTTTCTTCTTGGCAACAATTAACTGTTTGCGGTCGCCAATAATTCTTCTCTTACGTGGATTAACTTCAGTAAGAACGAATTCAACTTCCTGATCCTGATATTTGGATAAATCTCTCTCATACATATCGGATACCAAACTAGCCGGGATAAACACACGGCCTTCACCATAAGAAACACTCAAACCGCCTTTGAGTACCATGGAAACTTTTCCGGTAAGTACTTCCTGATTTTCAAATGCTTCCTGAAAACGTTCATTCATCTTGTCCTGCTGAAGTCTCTTATAAGTAAGAAGAACCTGTCCCTCACCATCGTTGACTTTCAAAACTTTAACAGTCATCGTATCTCCTGGTTTTACTTCGGAGGTCAAGTCAACATCAGTATTGTTACTGTATTCATTCTTCGTTAAAATACCATCTGCTTTATATCCAATGTTTAAGATAATCTCATTGTCTTTAACTCCGATAACTGTCCCTTCTACAATCTCACCATTGTGGATTGTGACTAATGAATCCTCTAATAATTCTGCGAAACTTGCTTCTGACATGCCTTAAGAACCTCCTGTATAATAGTATTTGGGGTAGATGCCCCGGCAGTAATACCTAGGCTTGCAAAAGATGAGACCGGGATATCCGGTAAATCTTCTGCTGTCTGTATAAAAAAAGTGTTTTCACACTGATTTTTACATATTTCATATAACTTGCGTGAATTGGATGAATGTGTTCCACCTATCACAATCATAGCGTCAGAATCCTTTGCTAAAGACTCTGCCTCCGTCTGACGTGTAGACGTAGCATTACAAATTGTATTCACAGCAAGTATATCATAACCTTTTTTTGAAAAAATTTCAACTAATTCTTGAAATTTTTTGTAATTAAATGTCGTTTGTGCTACCACGCATATCGGTTTTTCCCCTTTTGACGGCTTAAATAAAAGGGCATCTTCCTTCGATTCTACGACGGTTCCACCGTTTTTTGCCCATCCGAGAATCCCCTGTACTTCCGGATGTTTTGCCGAACCGATGATAACAATTTCATATCCTTTTTCACTGTATTTTGCAACGGTTTTATGAATTTTTTTCACAAACGGACACGTTGCATCTTCAAAAGGAATCTGTTCTTCGTTTAGCGTGTGGATGACGGATTCCGGCACACCGTGCGAACGAATCACTAAAATTGCCTGACTCCTGTCTTTTTTCTCAATTTCATCCGGGTGCTCAATCACCTGTACCCCCTGCGACGCCAAATCTTCTACAACCTGCTCGTTGTGAATAATCGGTCCGAGTGTATATACTTTATGTTTTTTTTCTGCCAATAAATCATATACCGTATCAACGGCGCGCTTTACTCCAAAGCAGAACCCCGCACTGTCTGCACATTTAATTGTCATGAGCCGATGCTCCTTGTATTTCAATGATTTTATTTACCACTTCATCGATTGTTAAATCGGAGGAATCCAGATATACTGCATCTTCTGCCTGCTTTAACGGCGCAATTTCACGGTTCATATCCTGCTCGTCTCTAGCAATGATATCCTTTTCGATTTGTGCTAAATCACAGGTTTCTCCCTTTTCTGTTAATTCTTTGTAACGGCGGTTTGCGCGCACAAAAGAACTTGCCGTCAGATAAATTTTGCACTCCGCATTTGGCAAAACAACCGTTCCAATATCCCTGCCGTCCATAATGACATCATTGGCAGCCGCCAGATTTCTCTGCAGTTCTAATAATTTTTCACGAACTTTTGGATATTTTGCAACCACCGAAGCATTTTTTCCAACTTCTTCTTTGCGGATTTCTTTGCTGACATCCGCACCATTTAAGAAAATATGCTGCTCGCCGTTTTCGTACTGAATCGTAATATCAATTGCCTGACATTTTTCATTTACCGCAGTTTCATCTTTTGTATCAATGCCGTTTGTTAAAAAATAATACGCCATCGTGCGGAACATGGCACCTGTGTCTACATAAACATAATTCAGTTTTTTTGCTACTAACTTTGCGATTGAGCTTTTTCCGGCTCCTGCCGGTCCATCAATTGCAATATTCATTCGTAACGCCTCCTTCTAATTCGATTCTTCCCTGCCAGCCAAATATCCGGTAGACCACGCAATCTGAAGATTAAAACCTCCGGTTAAAGCATCTAAATCTAACACCTCACCGGCAAAGAATAATCCCTGTATTTGTTTCGATTCCATCGTTGATGGGTCAATTTCCGAAACTTTTACACCCCCGCGCGTAATAATCGCTTCGTTGATATCTCTCAATCCTTTTAATGTTACCGTAAAATCCTTTATGCTGTCAACTAATTTCAACCGATTTTTTTTGTCAAGCTGATTCACTTTGCTGTCAGCATCCAAGCCGGCACGGGACAACACTTCTGTTACCATGCTGGCAGGAAGCAGATTTCTACAGGCATTTTTCAACGATAAATTCATGCGTTCCGAAAAATCTTTCACAATCCGTTTATCTAACTGCTCGATTGACAATGCCGGTTTTAAGTCAATATGCAGTATCAGCGGCTCTTTTTGCAGCTTGTCACCAACGATGCTGCTTGCGCTCAGCATAAGCGGCCCGCTCACTCCATAATGCGTAAACAGGACTTCACCGAAACCGTCATAGAGCGATTTCTGCTTGCCGGATTCTCTCCGAATCGACACCTGACAATTTTTCAGCGTCAGCCCCTGCAATTGTTTCCCGATGTTATCTGCCGTAACAATTCCGGTTAACCCCGGTCGAATTGCCGTTACGGTATGACCTGCCTCTTTTGCAAATTCATAGCCATCTCCCGTTGAACCGGTACTTACATAAGAACAGCCGCCGGTTGCCACAATTACTTTATCCGCTGGCAGAGTATGCTGATTTTTCAGAACAACTCCCGTTACTTCACTTTCTTTGATTTGAAGTTTTTTTACCTCTGTATGAAGAAGTACGGCTACACCAAGTCTTTTGCACTCCTTCTCCAATGTTCGGATGACATCAGAAGATTTATCCGATGCCGGAAAAACGCGTTTTCCACGCTCCACTTTTGTAGGCAGACCATGCTCATTAAAAAAATCAACGACCTGTTCATTGGTAAAGGAATAAAACGCACTGTAGAGAAACTTAGGATTTGAAATTACGTTAGAAAACAAATCAGAAATATCACAGGCGTTGGTCAGGTTGCACCTGCCTTTTCCTGTGATAAAAAGTTTTTTTCCTAATTTTTCATTTTTTTCAACAATAGTGACGTCACATCCACATGAGGCACTTTGAATCGCCGCCATCATGCCGGCAGGACCGCCACCGATTATGATTACTTTTTTCATTTTCTTCTCCGATGTATTTATGCCGATGCGTAAACTTCATTAAAACCAAAAGACCGATGAGAACTTTTGTATCGTTTGTTTTTGCACCGGTAAATAATATTTTCACAATTTTTTACATTATCCAACAGGCTGCTGGCAAAACAGTTCAATATCAAAGTTTCCATTTCCTTAGAACAGCTCTTTACCGGTTTTGCCTTGGAATCAAAAGAAACCACAACGGTGTTTTTTCGCTGTTCCACATGGTCAACAACGACATCCTCGTCTTCTAAATTCTGTGTCACCAGATATGTGATATATTCTGCTGTCAATGTTTTTTCCTCTTTTTTAACAACAACCGGAATCAGACTCATTGTATCGGAATCAATGGAGTAAATCGTAAGTGTCTTCATCGTGCTTTTTGGCGTCGAAAGGGCTGTTTTTGCCGGTATCTCAGACGCTTCCCCACAACCATTTAATAATAACAAACCCACCATAAGTATTGCCATTATTTTAAATTTCAATTTTATTACTCCTTGTCTAAACATCGTATTGCCAAATCAAGAGCTGCATCCACTGCCTGCTTTCTTACCTGTTCTCTGTCACCGGAAAACACATGACGTTCTACTGTAACCTGCTCATGCAGTGAACAGCCCAGATACACAAGCCCGACAGGCTTTTCTTTTGTACCTCCGCCCGGTCCCGCAATGCCGGTTGTAGAAAGTCCTATGTCTGCTTTCGCTGCCTTTGCACAGCCAAGACACATTTCGGCTGCTGTCTCTTTGCTGACAGCACCTTTTGTTTCCAGTGTATCATGACTTACGGAAACAAGATTTTCTTTTGCTTCGTTTGCATAAGTCACATAAGCACAGTTGATGACATCCGACGCACCGGAAACGTTAATAATTGTTGCCGATAGTAAACCGCCGGTACATGATTCAGCTGTTGTTATCGTATAGTGTTTGTTTGTCAGTTTCTTGACAAGCTCATTTTCTTTTGCATTTTCTTTCATTATCGCACATCCTTCATAACCCCTCGGTTTTTATAAATATAATCGACGAGAGAAATTATCGTTAGTATCACCGAAGCATAAATTAATATACTCTCAATGATACGGAATACTTCTGCCTGAAAATGAAATACTAAAAAAATTGACATTGCCATCTGGACAAAAGTTTTGACTTTACCCCAGTAACTTGCTGCAATGGTAACTCCTTTTTCGGCAGCCACCAGACGAAAGCCGCTGATGATGAACTCTCTGCTGATAATGATAATAACTACCCATGCCGGCATATTTGTCTGCGGGTCAGCCAAAAAACAGATGAGTGCTGCACAGACTAATAACTTATCCGCCAATGGGTCCATAAATTTACCAAAGGTTGTAACCTGATTGTATTTTCTCGCCAGATATCCGTCAAAAAAATCGGTGATACAGGCAGCAATAAATAGACCGCCGGCAATATAATCCGAATACGGCAATTGCTGCCATAGCATCGCAATCACAAAAAGAGGAATCATGGCAACACGCAAAATTGTCAATCGATTTGGCACATTCATTTAATCATCCTCCTCCGGTAAAATTTCTCCAATCAAATCATAGCCGTTTGCATCCGTTACCAAAACAGGTAATATGGTGCCTGATATGATTTCGTACGGTGTTTCAAAGAACAGACATCCATCAATCTCCGGCGCATCACGGTAAGTACGCCCCACATAAACACCATCTTCCGGCAGATATCCATCCACAATCACGGAAAGTCTTCGGCCAATCATCTCTTCATTCTGGGCAAAAATCACATTCTGCTCTGTCTGCATGATTTCATCTGCCCATTCCTGTTTAATCTCATCCGGAAGCTGTCTGTCATATTCTGCCGCCGGTGTTCCTTCTTCCGGCGAATAAGGAAATACTCCTAATCGTTCAAATTTCATGTTGGCAACAAAATCCACACATTCCTCGTGGTTTTCGATTGTCTCTCCCGGAAATCCGCTGATTAACGTTGTACGGAGTGCAATATCCTGAATCTCCTTACGAAGCATGGAAATCTTCTCACGCAAATCTGCCTGTGTGGTCTTTCGTCCCATTCTTTTTAGGATAGCATCATTGCAGTGCTGAATCGGCAAATCGAGATAATGACAGATTTTTTCCTCTGTCTTAATCGTCTGTACCAGTTCTTTTGTAATTTCTTCCGGATAACAGTACAATAGCCGAATCCATTCAATTCCATCAATTTTACAGAGTTCATGTAAAAGTTTAGGCAGTCGTTTTTCACCATATAAATCAACACCGTAAACCGTTGTTTCCTGCGCAATCACAATCAGCTCTTTGGTTCCTTCTTTTGCCAATTGTTCCGCTTCTACTAATAGTTCTTCCATCGGAACGCTGCGGTAATTACCGCGCAGTTTCGGAATAATGCAGTATGTGCAGTGTTTGCTGCATCCCTCTGCAATTTTCAGATACGAGGAATAGCCGGAGGACGTATGAACTCTGTTTGTTAAATTCCTCGGAAGATAATCCAAATCATTTAATGCACATTCTTTTTTTCCCTGTAACGTATCTTTTACCACTTCAAATATTCTATCATAGGCCGTTGTTCCGACAACCGCATCTACTTCGGGAATTTCTCTTTGGATGTCATCGGCGTAGCGCTGCGCTAAACATCCTGTTATGATGAGTGAGACACACTTGCCGGTCTTTTTGTATTCTGCCATTTCAAGAATTGTCTCAATACTTTCCTCTTTTGCATCATGAATAAAGCCACAAGTATTCACAATAATGATTTCTGCATCCTCTGGCGTACTTGTCACCGAAATATTCTGCGAAGCTAACAGTGCAATCATTTTTTCACTGTCAACCAAATTTTTATCACATCCTAATGATACAAAGAACAAATTCATGCTTTCTGAATTCCTTTCGCTTCCACACAATTATTCATCAACATCGCAATTGTCATCGGTCCGACACCGCCCGGTACCGGCGTAATTGCCGATGCTGTTTTTTCCACGGAATCAAAGTCCACATCACCGCAAAGTTTACCGCCTTCCGGTCTGTGAATTCCGACATCAATGACAACAGCACCTTCTTTCACATAATCTGCCGTAATCATTTTCGGCTTTCCAATTGCTACAATCAGAATATCTGCTCTTTTTGTTACTTCTTTTAAATCTTTTGTATGACTGTGGCAAACAGTAACCGTAGCATTCTCACGAAGCATAAGCATTGCCATTGGCTTTCCGACAATATTACTTCTGCCTACAATAACACACTCTTTTCCATCAATTACTACACCACTTCTCTTTAAGAGCTGAATGATGCCCGCCGGCGTACAGGACACAAAGCCCGGCTGACCAATACTTAACGCACCAACACTCTGCGGATGAAATCCATCCACATCTTTTTTCGGGGAAATGGTCTGAATCACTTTATCCTCATTAATATGGGAAGGCAGCGGTAATTGTACTAAAATACCGTTTACGGTATCATCTGCATTAAGTTTTTCAACAAGTGCCAGTAATTCTTCTTCTGTTGTCTCTTCCGGCAATTCATAAGAAAGGGAATGAATCCCCACATACTCGCAGGCTTTCTTTTTATTCCCTACATATACGGTAGATGCCGGATCATTTCCAACCTGGATTACCGCAAGTGTAACATCCATATTTTCCTTTGCCACGCGTTCTTTGCACTCGTCCTTTACCTGTGCTGAGATTTTTTTGCCATCAATTAAAACTGCCATACTGTTATCTCCTTTTTAATCTATTTCTACTATATTGTCGCGGATTGCCTGCATATGAAAATCCGTCCGATTTATTACATCCGCACAAGCACGCAATTCGTAAACAATATTTTCAGCATCTTTAATATCTTTTTTGTATTTTACCTGATGCTCTAAGCTCGCCCAAAAGTCCATCGCAATCGTACGAATCTGGACTTCGACACGCATATTTTCTTTATGGTCCGAAAAGAATACCGGGACTTCCACAATTAAATGCAGACTCCGGTAGCCATTCATTTTCGGCTTTTTGATATAATCTTTTGTTTTTATCAAAACAACATCATCCTGTGCTGAAAGCATATCCGCCACTTTGTAAATATCGTCAATAAAGGCACAGATTACACGCACACCTGCCACATCGTTCAAATGCTGCCTGACCGATTCAACCGTAATCGGATAGCCTTTCTTTTTCAATTTGGTTGCGATGCTGTCCGGCTGTTTGATTCTTGTTTTAATAAATTCAATCGGATTTCGATTTTTTGTCATCGAAAATTCATCATTTAATACTTGTAACTTTGTTTTTACTTCTTTGATTGCACAACTGTACATCATCATCATTTTCTGAAATTCTTTGGCATCAGACTCAAAAAGATTGTCCATATCTTTTGGCAGATGCAGTTGTTTCAGATACGATGTATGTAATTCTTCATCAAGCATTGTTCTTCTCCAATCTTTAACCCCTGTACTTGCTGCATGCTCATTTTACATATGCATACATTATCTATTATAAGCAAAAAATGAATAAAGTCAAACGAAACGGGAACGCTACTAAAAAAACGAAGGGAGAATTTTTTGTAATGAAAAGTTTTGTTGACCAGGACGCCTGCATTGCCTGCGGTTTATGCGTGTCCACCTGTGAGGATGTTTACCATTTTAATGAAGAAGGAAAAGCAGAGGCTGTTGAGGGAATAATTTCTGCGGAATATGAAGATGACTGCCGGACTGCGGCAGAAAACTGCCCGACTATGGCGATTGAGATTGATGAAGGGTAAATTTTTTCGCCAAGTAAAAGTAAAAAAGAATCTACAAAGTTTCCCATTCGGAACCGCTTCGCTTGATGAACGCCTATGGTGTTCATAGTTCCTCATGGTGAAATTTTGTAGATTCCTTTTTAATTGTTTGGCGAAATTATTTTACCTCTTTGGGATTTTGTTTTGCTGTTTTTTTGTTATTCTTCGATTACTTCGATTTCGAGGTAGTCGAAGTCGATTTGTTCGATGAAGTTATCTTGTTCAAAGCGGGTTTTGTCAACCCGCTTGAATTCATTAATGTTTTTGTCAAGCCAAATTGGCTGCTGCAAATCAAAGGCTTCAGCAAATGCGTGAATCCCGGCAAATACTTTTTTTGTCCGGTTTATATCAATGTCACCATTTTCATAAACCATATCACGAACCATATGATTGTCCTTGAATATTTTTCCCCATATGCGGAACATAAAAGTCCTCCCAAAAGAACTAATTCTTTTTGTTGTAGTTAATCAGGCAGCCTTTCAAAATAATTTCTCTTTCATCGTCTGTCAGATTACCAAGATGAAGTTCAATTTCTTTCATTCCCTGGTTTACTACATAAGCATGAATTGTATCTTCTTTTGTTTCAATGGCTTTCTTGATGTCTTTTACAAAAATATAATCATCTTTATCAAAAGCAAGGTCACCATCAAAGACAAATGGAAGCATACCCCAGTTAATCAGGTTGGAACGGTATCTCTTTGTTGCATACTCACGGGCAATGTTAGCCATACCGCCAAGCACTCGCTGACAGCTTGCTGCCTGCTCACGGGCAGAACCGTCACCCGGTTTCACGGCAAAAATCACGCTTCCGACTTCTGTCTCTTCCGGTTTAACATCAAACTGTTTAGAAATCGCCTCATAGACATCTTTTAAGTTTGCATCTTCGGCATAAATATCTTCGCCTGCAATACGAGCCTTCTCTACCTTCTGTACTTCTTTTGCTTTTCCTACATAAGCAGGGTCTTTTCTTGATAAAGTAAACTCAGCAAGGCCAAGCGGATTTGAACGGTAAGAACTTGTCTCACCGGACGGAATCAATTCATCCGTTGTTGTAACCGGGTCATGAATCATCGATACTACTTTCAAAAGTACATTATCTGTAAGTGCATGCATTTCCGGCCAGTCTACAATGTTTGGTCCAAATTTAATTTCAACCGAAGGATCTGCCTTGCCGACACCATTAAAGACACGGTTATCATAAATGGTATGATCAAAATAGTATTTCGGTTTTGTAAAGTCTGCATCAATATCTGTTGCCGCCGTTAAATACCCCTTATTCGCAGCAGTTGCCGCAATCGAACGAGCATCCATAAGTGCAACTGAAGCAATCTGTCCATTCGTAACTTTCGAGCCTTCACGGTTCGGGAAGTTTCTTGTCGAATGACGGATACTAAGTCCCTTGTTGCTTGGCACATCACCGGCACCAAAACATGGGCCGCAGAAAGCGGTACGAACGGTAGCTCCTGCTTCCATCAAATCGGCAATGCGTCCATTTTTCACAAGTTCCATGAAAATCGGCTGGGATGCCGGATAAACGCTTAACGAGAATTCATCGGCACCAATGTTTTTACCGCGCAGTATGTCAGCGGCATCACATAAGTTTTCAAAACCACCACCGGCACATCCGGCAATCACGCCCTGCTCTACATACAATCTGCCATCATGAATCTTATCCGTCAGTTTAAAGTCAATGTTATTGTTATCAAGGCTTACAAGCGCCTTTTTCTCTACATCACGAAGAATATCCTCAAGGTTATTGTTCAACTCTTCGATTGTGTACACATTACTTGGGTGGAATGGCATCGCAATCATCGGTTTGATTGTTGACAAATCAACTTCAACCACACCGTCATAGTAAGCAACTTTTTCCGGTGCCATTTCTTTATAATCTTCTTTTCTTCCGTGAATCTCATAAAATTCTTTTACGGCATCATCTGTGCGCCAGATAGAAGAAAGACATGTGGTCTCTGTCGTCATAACATCAATACCAATACGGAAATCAACACTTAAGTTATCAATGCCCTCGCCGACAAATTCCATTACTTTATTATTTACATAACCATTTTTAAATACAGCACCGATAATCGCAAGTGCAATATCCTGTGGACCAACACCTTTCTGCGGTTTGCCGGTCAGATGAATTGCCACAACACCAGGCATTGGAATATCATAAGTCTGCTCCAAAAGCTGTTTTACGATTTCCGGTCCGCCTTCGCCGACTGCCATCGTACCAAGTGCACCATATCTTGTATGGCTGTCTGAACCAAGAATCATAGCACCGCCTGCCGCTAACATCTCGCGGGCAAACTGATGAATAACTGCCTGATGAGGTGGTACATAGATACCACCATATTTCTTTGCACAGGAAAGACCAAATACATGATCATCTTCGTTAATTGTTCCGCCTACCGCACATAAACTGTTATGGCAGTTAGTAAGTACATAAGGAACCGGGAACTTCTCAAGTCCGGATGCTCTTGCGGTCTGTAAAATTCCAACAAATGTGATATCATGGGAAGTCAATTTATCAAACTTAATTTTCAAGTTTTCCATATTGCCGGAAGTGTTATGGGATGACAAAATATGGTATGCCATCGTTCCCTTAACCGCCTCTTCTTTTGTTGTCTTAATTCCTGCTTTGCTTTCCAGTGCCGCGATTGCTTCTGCATTGTCCGGAATCAGTTCCGTACCATTAATCAGATATGCGCCACCATCATATAATGTTACCATTTGCAGCCTCCTTCATATTTTTTAACACCGAAGTGAAAATTTTTCCTATAATAGTATACTTGCTTTTTCCTTATAATGCAAATTATTTTTTGCTTTTTTGCTCGATTTTTCTATTGTCATCCGTACCAAAATGAGGTAGAATAAGTTGAAATACGGAAGCCATGGGAACATGGCAGATAGGAGGCATTATGCGTCATTTAATGAATGCACTTGACCTGACCGTGGATGAGATTCATGATTTGATTGTATTAGCTGAAAAAATCATTCAGGATCCGGCACGATTTTCGGAAGTGTGTAAAGGAAAAAAACTTGCGACTTGTTTTTATGAACCAAGTACAAGAACCCGTTTAAGTTTTGAATCGGCAATGTTGAATTTAGGTGGACAAGTTCTTGGTTTCTCATCTGCTGATTCCAGTTCTGCATCAAAAGGCGAAAGCGTAGCTGATACCATTCGTGTCATTTCCAGTTATGCCGATATCTGTGCGATGCGTCACCCAAAAGAAGGTGCTCCATTCGTCGCCTCTCTTCATTCTAAAATTCCAGTAATCAATGCCGGTGATGGCGGTCATAATCATCCGACCCAGACATTAACCGATTTATTGACAATTAAAAATTTAAAAGGACGCCTTGACAATCTGACAATCGGATTGTGCGGTGACTTAAAATTCGGACGTACTGTTCACTCTTTAATTGGTGCTATGGTTCGTTATCCTAACGTTAAATTTGTTATGATTTCACCGGAAGAATTAAAGATTCCGGATTATATTAGAAAAGATACGTTAGATGCCAATGGCATTGAATATAAAGAAGTAAACGTATTGGAAGACGTTTTGCCGGAACTTGATTTGTTATATATGACACGTGTTCAGCGTGAACGTTTCTTTAACGAGGAAGATTACATCCGCTTGAAGGACAGCTTCATCCTTGACAGCAAGAAAATGAAACTGGCACCAAAAGATATGTTGGTTCTCCACCCTCTTCCACGTGTAAATGAAATTGCAACCGATGTCGACGATGACCCACGTGCTGTTTACTTTAAGCAGGCACAATATGGTGTTTACATACGAATGGCATTAATTATGACTTTATTGGAGGTGATTCCGGAATGTTAAATATTGGTGGATTACAAGAAGGAGTTGTCATTGACCACATTAAGGCTGGCGGCTCCATGGAAATTTATCATTATCTTGAATTAGAAAAATTAGACTGCTCCGTTGCTATTATTAAAAACGCAAAAAGCAGTAAAATGGGGAAAAAAGATATTATCAAAATCGAGGGACCGATTACGGTAAACTTGGACATTCTCGGAGTTCTCGATGAAAATATCACCATTAATGTTATAAAAAATAACAAAATTGTCGAAAAACGTGTTCTCACACTGCCGGAAACGGTAACAAATGTCATCAAGTGCAAAAACCCCCGATGCATTACTTCCGTTGAGCAGGAATTACCACACCGTTTTAAACTGACAGACCGTGAAAATCGGATTTACCGCTGTATGTACTGTGAGCAGAAGTTTTCAAGAAGACGATAAAAGATGGTAAAATAATTTAATTGGAATACAAAAATTGATATTGTTTTTCCTATTCAGGACCGCTCCCGCTTAGTGAACACTCGTAACGGTGTTCAACGTCCTTCATAGTGAAAAGCAATATCAATTTTTTGTTTACAATAAAATAAGTTAAAAAGTTTTACCGTCTACTTTTCACAAACTTACAGTTCTTCTGTCTTGAATGTTGTGTAACCTTCATAATAATAACTGTGGTCTATGCCTTTCATATATACTTCGCGGCTGTCAACCTCATCGGTTAATGCATTTTTTAAAAGATATTTTATTTCGATATCCTTAACCGGACTTCGTTCCATCGCAAGTAAATAATCTTCTTTATCGACTTTACTCCAATCAATTACTTTGCCAATTTCCTGTTTTAATATATGGTCAAGCCAAATGCGTGCACTCCGTCCGTTACCTTCCCGGAATGGATGTGCAATATTCATTTCTACATACTTTTCTATAATTTCATCAAAATCAGACTGTGGCATTTTATCAATATTTTCAAGTGCTGCATCTAAATACATCAATGGTGCAAAACGAAAATTTCCTTTTGCCATATTTACCTTACGAATCTCCCCGGCAAACTCATAAATATCTTCAAACAAATACCTGTGGATTGCCTGCAAAGTAGAAAACTTACCTGCCGGGAGGGAGTCTAAAATGCCCTTTTCAAATAATAAAACTGCTTTTTTCTTGCTTAACTGCTCCTCCATACGAGCAAGTTCAGCAGAACTTGTAAGACCTAATTTATTTTCAAGCATATCGTCCCTCCTGATGCAAAATTTATACTTCAATTAAAAAGTACTATTAGAACAAACCGGTAATCTGTCCATCGTCATTTACATCAATTCCTTCGGCAGCCGGCACTTTTGGTAATCCCGGCATAGTCATAATTGTTCCGGTAATGGCAACAATAAATCCAGCTCCGGCAGAAACATAGACATCACGGATGTGGATTGGGAAGCCTTCCGGTCTGCCAAGGATTGTTTTATCATCCGACAAAGAATACTGGTTTTTCGCCATACATACCGGCATAGAACCAAACCCGAGTGACTCAATTCGTGCAATCTGCTGTTTTGCTGCCGGCTCAATGATAACTTCTCCTGCTCCATAAATTTCTTTTGCAATTGTCTCAATTTTCTCAACAATCGACAACTCATTTTCATAGAGATAATGGAAATTACTCTCTTTATTCTCAATTGTATCAATTACTTTTTGCGCTAACTCAATGCCGCCTTCGCCGCCTTTTTCCCAAACCTTGGAAAGTGCGAACTCACATCCTCTCGCCTCACAGAACTCCTTAACGTATGCAAGTTCTGCTTCGCTGTCGGTTACAAACTGATTCAATGTAACAACACATGGCACACCAAACTTAGCAATGTTTTCAATATGTTTTTCCAGATTTACAATACCGGCTTTCAATGCATCGAGATTTTCTTCGGATAAATCTTCTTTTTTGACACCACCATTGTATTTGAGGGCACGAACCGTAGCAACAAGCACAACGGCATCCGGTTTCAAATCAGCCATACGGCATTTGATATCTAAGAATTTTTCTGCCCCTAAGTCAGCACCAAAACCAGCTTCCGTAATTGTGTAATCTGCTAATTTCAAAGCTGTCTTTGTCGCACGGACACTATTACAGCCGTGAGCAATATTGGCAAATGGACCACCATGCACAAGTGCCGGTGTATTCTCCAAAGTCTGAATCATGTTTGGACGAATGGCATCTTTCAAAAGTGCAGCCATCGCACCTACTGCATTAATTTCTTTTGCCGTAACCGGTTTTCCTTCATAAGTATAAGCAACAATAATTCTTCCCAAGCGTTCTTTCAAATCTTTCATGTTATCCGCAAGACAAAGAATCGCCATGATTTCTGATGCTACCGTGATGATGAAATGATCTTCTCTTGTCACACCATCCACCTTGCGTCCGAGTCCTACCGTAATATTACGAAGTACACGGTCATTCATATCGACACAGCGTTTCCATACAATCTGTTTTGGATCAATGTTAAGTTTATTTCCCTGCTGAATATGATTATCAAGCATTGCCGCAAGAAGGTTGTTTGCTGAAGTAATCGCATGAAAATCTCCCGTGAAATGAAGATTCAAATCATCCATCGGTACAACCTGCGCATAACCGCCGCCGGCAGCACCACCTTTTAATCCAAAACAAGGGCCTAACGATGGCTCACGCAAGGCAATGATTGCCTTTTTCCCAATCTTATCCATCGCCTGTCCGAGTCCAACCGTCGTTGTTGTCTTTCCTTCCCCGGCCGGTGTTGGATTAATCGCTGTCACAAGGACAAGTTTACCATCCGGACGGTCTTTAATCCGATCCCAAAGCTCATCCGTCAATTTTGCTTTATATTTTCCATATAAATCCAATTCGTCCGCAGTGATATCTAACTTCTCTGCCACAGTCTGAATCGGCTGCATATTCGCCTCTCTTGCAATTTCAATATCTGATTTCATATTCTACCTCCATCTTTCAAAGCACAATATCTGTTAACATAACTTGTATTATACACACTATCTTGTTCTAATGCAATAATTTATCAGAAACAAATGCAAAAACTAAAATGAAATTTTAAATTCCACTGCCCGACAGGGTGGTGGAATTGAGTCCTG
>OKWJ01000078.1_pt1 | contig 144267 bp, 122 predicted proteins | sample 1607121 | NCBI WGS metagenome assembly OKWJ01 (sample SAMN04414080, study PRJEB24778) | human gut metagenome | material: faecal | host: Homo sapiens | reverse complement strand
CCCACTACACATTAAAACTATAAATAAACTGAAAATTAACCCTATTCTTTTCATTGCTTCCTCCTTTTATTCTTACTTTAGTGTAAAAATCGTGGATAATATATTTTCTTATTGATATTTAAATTTTATCATCCTTATTTTTTTTATTCAAATGATTTAATAAAAAAGAGAACAAATTGTTTATATTCTCTAATTATTCTAAATGATTCATCTTTAAAAATCAATTAAGAGTTCAAGACCTATTTAACCTAAAAATATAGCCTCGATTATGAATCCTACTTTAGACCATTTTTGGACAACTCCAACAACTAAAAAAGCCCTAAAATACTTATGTTTTTTAGGACTTTAAAGGCAAAATAGCCTTTTAGGTTTTATTAAATGGTAGGGTTAGTAGGATTCGAACCTACGAATGACAGGGTCAGAACCTGTTGCCTTACCACTTGGCGATAACCCTTTTATCTATAAGTAATATTATATTACTTTTTTAGATAAATTGCAAATTTTTTATTTTAAATAATTTTAAACTATATTTTTTAAATTTTTTTAATCTACTATCTGTGAATAGCATGAAAACACACACCAACACCATCAGGTCCACAATGAGCACCAGCAGTAGGATTAACAATAACATATTCAATATTTAAATCATCACCAAATTTTTCTTTTAACATCTCACCTAAAATTTGTGCCATTTTAGGTGCATCTGTATGGCCAATAATTACACGATATTTTTTTATATCTTCTTGTAATTTTTCAACATATGATGCAAGTTTTTTCAAACTTCCCATTTTACCTTTTCCTTTAGAAATAGCACTCATAACACCTTCTGAGTCAATATAAATAATAGGATGAATGCCTAATATTGTACCCATCGTTGCCGCAAAATTACTAATACGTCCACTTCTTTTAAAAAACTTTAGATCATCTGCATAAAAATAAATAGCAAATTTATTCACTTCATTTTCGGCCCACTTTAAAATTTCGTCAATATTTTTACCCTCTTTGTATAATTGTCCTATTTCTTTTAATATATTTAAACTACAAATTGTAATGCCTTTTGTATCAATTGTATAGAATTTTCCTTGTGGATACTTTTCTTTTAATTCTTCTATGGCTATATTCATAGCGTTGAAAGTTCCACTTAATTTTGTGGAAAAATGAACATATAAAATATCATCACCATTTCTAAAGAAAGGTTCAAAATATTCAATATATTTAGTAGGACTAACCGCACAAGTTTTTGGTATCGTTCCCTTTCTCAACATTTCATAAAATTCTTTATAATTAAATTCTTCAAAATCCTCATATGGATAAATCACTTTATCATCAATAATATATGGCATGCTAATTAAATGATAACCATATTCTTTAGCAAGACTAGGTGTCATATCAGTATCTGTATCTGTAAATAGTATTAACATCTTTACTCCCTTCATTCATTTTTGCTATCAGCGTAATATCATATCATTTTATTGAAAGTTTGTCAATATACATACATAAGTTCAAGTCTTGACTAAAATGAAATTTAATGGTAAAATATTACGAAAAGAGGTAAATGATATGATTAAAATTATTGTAGACGCTTTCGGTGGTGATAAAAGTCCAATAGTAAATATTGAAGGAGCCATTCAAGCTCTTAATGCCCTATCTGACTTGACTATTATTTTAGTTGGAGATGAAACAATTTTAAAAAAAGAGCTTGATACACGCACCTATGATGCCAACAGATTATCAATATTAGATGCAAAAGATGTCATTACTTGCGATGATAAACCTACCGAAGCAATCAAACATAAAAAAGAAAGTTCTTTAGTAAAAGCGTTTGAATTACTAAAAAATGATGAAGAAATTGGTGCAATGGTTAGTATAGGTTCAACTGGAGCACTTCTTGCCGGAACAGTTTTAAAAATTGGTCGTATAAAAGGTGTTAAGCGTCCTGCTTTTTGTCCACTACTACCAACAATGAAAAAAGGATTTGTAGCCATTTGTGATAGTGGCGCAAATGTAGATTGCGATCCTATTCATTTACAACAGTTCGCTATTATGGGAAGTTTATATCTAGAAAAAGCTTATAATATTTCTGCTCCTAAAGCTGCTCTTTTAAATATAGGTACGGAAGAGGAAAAAGGTGACCAACTTCATAAAGAGGCCTATCAACTTTTAAATAATACAAACACTATTAACTTTGTTGGCAATATGGAAAGTCGCGATTTATTAAGTGGGAAATATGATTTAGTTATCTGCGATGGTTTTAGTGGTAATGTTTTATTAAAATCAACCGAAGGAGCATGTTTAGAACTTTTAAAACTTTTGAAACAAACTTTTAAAAAAAATGTAAAAACCAAAATGGGAGCTCTTCTTTTAAAAAAAGATATTATGGCAATTAAAGATTTTATGGATTATAATAATTATGGTGGTGCAGTAGTATTAGGTGCTAAAAAAACAATTGTTAAAGGACATGGTAGTAGCAATTCAACCGCTATTTATCAATGTATAAAGCAAGCATATATGATGGAAAAAAATAAACTTTGTGAAGCTATCGGTAATGCTATCTTTGAATTAACTAATCAAGATGATTAAAATAAAAATAGTCTATCAGCGGATAGACTATTTTTCATTATTACATAATTGACTAGATTCTTGTAACTTTCTTTCACTTATTTGATCAAGTTTTTCTTGCATTCTTTGTTTTAATAAAGAAGATAATTCGTTTTTAGGCATATCTTTGTATTCATCATAAGTAATGGGTTTTAAAATATGTGCCTCTGGCTCTATTCTTTTTAGTGATGATACAGAATATACTTTATAACTATCATATAAAACAATTGGCGTAATTTTACATTTGCTATGGTATGCTGGATGCAACACACCAGTATAGAATTCTTGCAAATGATTTCCATTATCTCCATATTTTCCTTCAATAAAGGCGATAAAACTTCTACCATTTTTTATTCTTTCAGCTACGTTTAGCATAATTTTTACTTGTGCTCTCATATCACTTTTATCAATAAATTCACCATTTAACATTTGAAACATTTCAATGTAATAATGATGAATGATTCTGCTTTTATCGGCAATAATAGTACAAGGATAATTCATTAGGGCTGTTAAAACACATACTCCATCATATCTGCCTTGATGATTAACAATATATAAGGTAGCTTCCTTTGATAAATATTCCTGTCCAAAAGTTTTTACATGAATATTGCCAGCTTTATTTATTTTTCTTACAATTTTCATACATAATTCATATCTTTCATCAAAAGTTAAAAGATTCTTTTTTATAATACGTTTCATTTTAAATAAATAATAAAGGGTGATTGGAAGTCTACTTATAATAGTATAGAAAAATCTAAACATATGTCTTTTTTTCATTGCTTTAATCCTAGTATCATTTGGATCGGTTAAATGATAAATTAGCATGATTGTACCCATGGCAATTAAAAATAAAATTATCCCAATAATACATTGTGAAATTTGAAAACTATGACTGATAAAATAATCATTTTCGAGAATACATTGTTTGATAATAACAATTGGGCTTACCGCAACAAAAGCCAAACTTGCGAATTTCATTTTAATTTCATATTTTTTAAATAATGATTTTATTAATTTTGAAAGAAGAAACACACCTATACAATAACTAATCAAATATACCCCTAAGATAATCAAATTATCTAAAATATGCGATACTTCCCATACACTTAACAATTTAATGAAAGCATTGTAATACCCTAATGCCAATAAAACAATTGCAAAATCCATTCCTGGAATCACTAAAGTTCCTGCTGTAATTAAACCTACAATCATTAACATAATATAATCAGATAGTGGCATATTGACACTTAATTCAACTTCTTCCCCTTTGGTGACCAAAAAAGTAAAACTAAGAATGCCTATACTAACTAATAAAATAAGTAACCAATTTGATGCCTTTTTAAAATATGGTAACAAATCTTTAACCATTTTAGGTAATGATCCTATAACAAAACCTAATATCATCAAAATAATTGCTAAAGGATATTTTTCATAAATAAAACTGATGATATTCGCACCTATTATATCACCAATAATATAACCTAAAATAAGAAAAAATAAAAATGTAAAACTTTGTTTAAAATTTTTAAAGATAGAACTAATTGCATCAATCATCTGATAATAAAGGCAAAGAATAATTGCAACTGTACTAGCAGATAGTCCAGGAATAGCAATACTAGCAAATCCAATTAGAATACCTCTAAATAAAATCGTAATTTTTTTCATAATATCTCTTCACTACATCTCTTTTTTATATTTTTATATATGCAATATGATAATTATATCAAAAAAAGCATAATTTGTCTAATCATTTATTTAAAAATGATAGTAAATTTTATATAAAAAATAAAAAAAATTAGTAAAATCATCCCACTTTTTACTAATTTTTTTATTTTTATTCATGAATAACAATATCAGCTTGCTTTTCAATTCTATATTTATCAAAATATTGCCTTTCAAGAGGTATCCAGTTTTCTTTAAATTTTATCAATTGCGTCATTCCATCTCTATTTAAAATTCTTTCTTCTTGTTTAGTAGAAGGAGTTTTTAAATAAATAGATAAATCATAATATTTTCCTAATATCGGGTGCATTGAATAAGCACCCTCAATAATCAATATTTTTTTATAATCTAATCTGAATTCCTCTGTTTGTTGCATTTGTTTACAATCAAATTTATGATATAAGATATGCTCATTTATATGCTCTAGTACTTCACTTTGAAGTCTTTCATAATCAATATTACAGCACAATTGATTCAATCTTTCATCTGTTCTTAAATGAGATGGTAAGTAGAAATCATCAGTATGAATAATATTGGCATCCAATTTTTTGGCAATTTCATTAGCCAATGTCGTTTTCCCGCTTGCAGCCATCCCATCAATTGCAATAACAAGTTGATCTTGCTTTTTCATTAAGGCTTTAACTTTTTTTAGGATTTGTTTTAAACTTTTATTTGTATAATTGACAGATAACTTTTCTAAAATTTTTGTTTGAAATAGAACTTCTAAAAGAATAGGAATAACTATGAGTTGAATGATTATACCTGGCCAAGCTGTAACAAAGCCTCCCATTAAAAACATTCGCCAAGTAAATAAATGATGATCAAATAAACCACATAACACTCTTGCTATTCCCCATACTATTCTTCCAGCAAGCATTGATGAAATAAGAATAAAATATAGTATAACAAAATGTTTGATTTTACTTTTTTTCAATAATAATTCATACAATATTCCCGTTATCAACCCATAAGTTGCAAGTTCAAAAGCCATTGAAATTCCTGTAGGATAAAATGTTGGCATTCCAAAAATAAAGCCTCTTGTAAGTGGCGTAATAAATCCAATTATAAGTCCATACCAAGGTCCTAAAATAAAGCCACACAACATCACAGGTATATGCATAGGACACAACATATTACCAATTTCAGGAATTCTTCCTGTCACCAATGGTAATATCCAACCAAAAACTAGAAAAATAGCTGCTAAAGCCATTTTCTTTATAGTAAGAGAATTTTTATTCATTAGTAATATCAATCAATTCATATGTTCTATTACCATAACCGAGTTCACAAGCAGCCTCAATCGTATGAACGCCATTCCTTGATTCTATTCTTTCTATTAAATGTTTTTTGCCAGGATCAGTTGCTTGATATACTAAGTCTAAGCATGCTTGATCAATTGCAACTGGATCGGTTGAAATTAAAATACCAATATCTTCCATACATGGGTCTTCTGCAACCGCACAACAATCACAATCTACAGACATATTTTTCATAATATTCATATAAACGATTTTTCCATCAAAATAATCAACTATACTTTTTGCGGCATCAGCCATTGCTTCTAGAAAATGATCATGATTCGCTGTCCAAATTTCATCAGGATTGCCACATCCATGAATATATGCCTTCCCATATGAAGAAGCAATGCCAATAGATAATTGTTTTAACGCTCCACCATATCCTCCCATTGGATGTCCTTTAAAATGAGAAAGAACTAACATTGAGTCATATTTAGTTAAATTTTTACCAACATAATTTTTTTGAATAATTCTTCCTTTAGGAATATCTAAAACCAAATCTGGTCCTTGTGCATCTAATAAATCTACAGTAAAATAATCAGTCCATCCATGATTTTTTAGTGTTTGTAAATGTTTTTCAGTTGTGTTTCTAGCACCATCATATGCAGTATTGCATTCAATTACAGTACCCTTTAATTCGTTTACAATCGGTTTAAAGAAATCTGGTTTCAAAAAATTTTGATTACCAGGTTCACCAGAATGAAGTTTAATCGCAACATTTCCATTTAACCTAATTCCTAATTTATTATAAAGTTTTATTAACTCATTACCAGTTAATTTTTTTGAAAAATAAACAATTGGTTTCATCGCATTTCCTTTCTTATTTTTTTGATTTTATTATATTATAACAAAAAAATTGTTTTTTTCTACTAAAAAGATATAAAAATATTTATAAAAATTCTAATAAATTGACAATTGAAAGGTTTATTATTATAATTTAATTATTAATAAATGATACGAGGCAATATGAAAAATTATCAAAATCCCTTTAAAACTTTAACTAAACTTGAATGGATGATATGGATTATTTCTTTGATAATCATTTCAATCAGTTTTCTCCTTTTTACTAACAAAAATATCATTACATTATTTGCTTCTTTAATTGGTGTAACGGCTTTAATTTTTATTGCTAAAGGAGATCCTTTAGGACAGTTTTTAACAATTATTTTTGCTATCTTTTATTCGATTATTTCCTTTAAATATAAATACTATGGGGAAATGATTACATATGTAGGCATGACCGCCCCTATTGCTTTGCTTACAACAATATCATGGTTCAAAAATCCTTATGAAAAAGGCAAAAATGAAATAAAAGTTTCCACTATTCGTTTTACAACATTAATAATTATTCTATTTTTAACACTTATTGTCACAATCGGATTTTATTTTATCCTAAAATATTTTAATACTAGTCATCTTTTTATAAGTACCATTTCAATTGCAACTAGTTTTTTTGCCTCCACTCTTACTTTTCTTAGATCACCATACTATGGCATTGCCTACGGAATGAATGATGTAGTACTTATTATTTTGTGGATTTTAGCAACCATAGCTGATAATTCTAATTTTCCGATGATAATTTGCTTTATAGCCTTTTTGGTCAACGACTGCTATGGGTTTATAAATTGGCAAAAAATAAAGCATCGACAAACTATAACAACAAAGAAAGGAGAAACAATTGATGAAAGTCATTCTTATTAATGGTAGCCCTCATAAAGATGGCTGTACTTTTACCGCTTTAAATGAAGTAGCAAAATCACTAGAACAAAATGAAATAAAAACTGAAATTATCCATATAGGATTAGAAAACATTCGTGGTTGCATTGCTTGTCGCCATTGTTACAAAACAAATCAATGCGTGTTTCACGATTGTGTAAACGAGATAGCTAAAAAATTTGAAAAATGTGATGGACTTGTAATAGGTACACCAGTATACTATGCTTCTGTAAATGGTACCTTATTATCCTTTTTAGATAGGTTATTCTATTCAACCCATTTTGATAAAACTATGAAAGTAGGTGCATGCGTTGTGTCTGCTAGACGCGGAGGATGTAGTGCTACTTTTGATATTTTAAATAAATACTTTACCATTTCAAATATGCCCATTGTTTCTAGTCAGTATTGGAATCAAGTTCATGGTAATACACCAAATGAAGTATTAGCAGATGAGGAGGGACTTCAAACAATGAGAGTACTTGGCAATAATATGGCCTTTTTAATCAAAAGTATTGCCCTTGGTAAAGAACAGCTAGGATTACCAAAAAAAGAAAAACATATCTATACAAATTTTTATAAATCATAAATAAAACGTCTATTATAAAAGTGATCCACACCACTTTAAATAGACGTTTTTATTATTCAATTTCTAACTAATTGCTCTTATAATATTCATTGTAACTAATTTTTCATCATTTAAGACCAATTCTTCCATTTCAAAAGGAATTGGTGCAATTGAATCTAGTTTGATTAACTGATAATTTCTTCTCACCAATTCTTGATTATCAAAAAGAAGTTGTTTTATTTTCATATCTTTGATTTGTTCTATCTTTTGGTAAATATCATCTATACTACCATAATTTCGAATAATTTTTGTAGCAGTTTTAGGACCAACTCCTACAATTCCTTTGATGTTATCAGCAGAATCACCAACTAAAGATTTATAATCCGCATATAAATTAGGTTTTATGTTAAATTTATGAAAAATATATTCAGAATCACAAATAATACTATTTTTTCCACGATAACGAATAATTTTAACATTTTCATTCACTAATTGAAAGTAGTCACTATCAAATGAAGAAATATAAATTTGAATAGTATTCCCATATTGTTTTACATAACTAGAAATAACATCATCTGTTTCAAACTCTTCTACTTCTACATACTTAATATGCATGTAATCCAAGGCCTTATAAATATCATTCAATTGAGAAAATGGATTATCATCATCTAAAACTTTGGAATAATCTATGCGATTCGCTTTATATTCCGGTAAGACTTCATTTCTTTTATTGGGATGTTCGCCATCAAATAAAATGACACAGTGAGTAGGTTCAATCAATCTTATCAATTTATTTAAAGCTCCGATAAAACCTATTACGGCGTGGATTGACTTTCCATTTTCATTTCTTATTTTATTTGGCATTCCATAAAACATTTGAAACAATAGATTATGCCCATCTACTATTAATAATTTATTTTCCATTTTTAAAAACCCCCATAGTTGTTTAATGCATCAATATATCTTTTCCCACAAACAGTATCATCAGCAATATAATAGTGTGAAATGGAAAAAGTAGCAATTCCTTCCGCAATTTCATTGGCAAAAGCAATTTGATGCATAATTCTTTCTACATCTGCATATCCATTTTTAGCATATAATTCTAAATTTAAATAAAATTTTGCTTTTGAATTGTTTTTGCAAACTTCCCATATCATATAATTTAACATATTTATATGATTTTCTTTATTTATGCTATATTGAATAGCTGCATTGCCATATCCATCTTGGGGCATAAAAACATCTATTTCTCGAAAGTTTGTATTCTTTAGAAATTCTGTCCACATTTTTTTAGTTTGATTTTTAGTCATTATAAAATTTGATTTTAAAAAAGGGGAAATATAAAGAGGAATATTAGGTGTAAAGCAATCAATATATTGAATGATTTCATTTATATAATAACTCCAGTTGTTTTCATATTCTGAGGTATTACTATACATTTCATTTGATAGATACCACCCATCCGGTTTATATTGATTCACCAATTCTTCCAAAACAAATACATCATTTTTTAAAAAAATATGCACACTATCATCATTATATCTATGTTCTTTATCATCCCACCAATATTCATCAAAAGATAAACCTAATATAATATTCATTGAGGTATTTTGAGCAGCACTAAAAACCATATCTAAAAAATTAGCATATTTAGTTTCAACAGATGCTGAAGTATCATAGTAACTGATTTCCATTTTACCTTTATTAAAATTTGCAACATTTTGAATAATTACAGTATCAATACCAAACTCTTTTAATTTCATAAAATGAATATTCATTTCTACTAATTTATATTGACAAAAATTCCATGGTTGCAAAAAATCAATTGTTGGCTTTTTTTCTAAATGGTTAAGATTAGTAACATATTTTTTTTGGCAACTCACACAATTCAGTAATAAGAAAAACATTAATAAAATGAATATAACTCTTTTTTTTTGCATCTTCATACTCCATTTTTAACTATTATGTTATTTTGAAAAATTATTGATAACTTTGATATATAAACTCAAACTGTGGTTTATCATATACATATCCAATACTTTGATATAAATGATTTGATATTGGATTATTCTTATCGACAAAAAGATATGCTATTTTATGATTAGTTACAATATAATTTGTAAGAAAAGAAACTATTTTTTTGGAAAATCCTTTTTTACGTTCTTTTTCTATCGTATATACAGCTGATATACTACACAAACAATCCGTTTCTCTCGTTTTTTTTGCAATAGAAACAATTCTTTTTTTATTTTTTATTATTACAAAATCACTTATATTTTCTTCTACCCTCTTTAGAGCTGCTTGATAAGAAACTTTATCATCAACGGTTTCTTTATAAAAAGCAACCATTATTTTAGCAATTTCTTCAGCATCCAAAACTTCTGCCCACTTGACTCCTTTCGTATCAAAATTATTGATTGTATCACACCTCATTATGTCCATTGATAAATGGATAGCGTGAAAACCACCATTTAATTTTTCATAAGATTGTAAAAAAGTTTCTCCTAAATTTTTATTAGTTAATATTTTATCAAAATAATACTTATTTTTATTCAATACAAGAATTAACTCATCTACTAATTTTAAATCACCAAATAATACTAATGGATAATTTTGACAATGAATAGCTAATAAGTAAGAGGCGTTATGATATATTTTTATCATATAATTGTTTCTATCAATTAATTGTATTTTTTTAGCATTCTCAACAAAGAATATGGTTTCAAGTTGATGACTAGAAATAATTTGATAATTATCTTTTATAAAATCACTACCACTATTATATATAATATTCATGTTTGCTCCTTTCAACTTACGAATACAATTGAAAATTTATTTCACTTTTTTTATCTGTAAAATATAAAAAATATAATGTATTATGCTACCAAATAAAGCAACAATAATATCAATCATAGTATCCCATTGAGGAAGTTTACCATCTTGCATACTTAAAACAACCTTTTGAAAATCAGTTTCATATAAATAATCAATGGTAAACTCAATTATTTCCCAGCCTGCCGCAAGTCCTAGAGTAAAAGTGAATTCCAAAATGGCAATTGCAAAAAAATTTATCCTATCTATATGAAATAATCTTAAAAAATATATAAAAAAACTACCACTTACAATGCCAAAAAAAGTATGACAAATCGTGTCCCAATAACTTATAAGATCGTAAAAGGCAAAAACACCACCTAAAAAAGCACCAATAAAAATCAAAATTGCAATTAAAACATTAACAATTATCGGAGCTTTGACTTCAAGTCGAGTATTGGCAATGGGAATCACACATGAAAATGCCCAACAACCAAAAACTTGAAAAATGGATAAGATTCTAAACTTATTTATTACTAAATCAACAATGTATACAATTATACCAATAATGAAAAGAATAATTGGGACATACCAATCACTATTTATTTGCAACTTTTTATTATTTTTCATTTACCCTCCATTCATCATAATTAAAATCATTATTACATTATATCATAAAAAATAATTATTCCTCATATAAGTGCTAGTAATTTTTACTAATTCTATTTTTACTGGATTTACTAGATTAAAGCATTCTCAATTTTTCCACTCTTGTTTCTTTTTCTATTATCACTTTCATAGCATTATAACAAAAAACAATCATAAATATATGTATCTACTATCGTTTTATCTTTTCGTTCTCCTATACTTTTGCAATTTTTATCTTATATATATTCTTTACAAAACATCATCAAATATTTTATTTTATCAACTAATGTTAAAAACAATTTTCAATAATAATCTTAATACCCCATCTTTTCTTAATGACAACTCTAAGTAGTATCACTGATTCACCTCAATTTATAATCATTATTTTTTTTGATTTAAATTCTATAAAAATACCCCTAAGAATAAAAATGCCCTCTTTGTAGAGGACATTTCATTTCATTTACTTCACTGTCATTTGACATCTAAAAAGTTATTTGATATTGTAAATAAATTTCATCTTTAATTGTCAATCAAAAGTTTTAGTTCTATTTTCCGTAGAAAAAGGCAAAAATATAGCCTTGATTGTAAATCTTATTTTACACCTTAAAAGGTCTAACAACTAAAAAACCCTAAATTACTTCCATTTTTTAGGGTTTAAAAGTCAAAATAGCCTTTTAGGCAAACACATATGTGCGATTGCCTATTTTGATACAATTTGCACACAGTTGTTTGAAAACGCATATACCTTGCAGGATTTTACACATACTTAGAAATTGCTATAAATTATATTTAGGCAATATTCTTGTAATCGTATGGGCTATTATTTAATCATTAGTTTTGGACAAAATATAATTGAATACTTTCTTCACATCCTCACTATCTAAAAATTGATACAACATATTCATTTCTACATCTTGATACTTACCATTGATATATTCATCTACGAATTTAGATAAACATGTTTTTGAAACAAATGGTACAATAGTTACAATTGAGTGTTTGCAGGCTTTACCTTCTAGAACAAATCTCATAAATAATTGATCACAATATTCTTTATCTAAAAATGGTAAAATTACTACTATATTTAATTCTTTATACTTTTCATCATCGTTTAATATTTTTTCAACTAATTCATGTAAATCATTCTTAGACATAAAAGGAAGAGTAAATATGATATTCTTCATCTTGTTATTTTTCTTACCATTGAATATATTATCAAACACACTTGAAAACTTATCTTTAAAATCTTTTTCAAATGATACATTATTTTGTCCATTTAAAGAATCGAATTCAACATTTTTACTATTATTTTTTATTTTAACATCATTGAAATCAACACCTTCATCATTAAATTTATTAATTTCATCTTCTATTTCATCTAATTCGTCCTCAATTTTATCTAATGTATCTTCAGTATCTGTAGAATAATTTTTCTTTAAACCATTTAGCATATCTCTTTTCTCTTCTAATAACGAAAAATACTTTGATTTTCCCGTATCATCTAGTTCTTCTATAATATTATCTATTTGTTCATTTAAATCTTCTATCTTTTCATTAATATCATCAATAAGTTCAACTTTATCTTCAAATTCATCCTTTTCATCATCACTCGTAAATAATAGTTCATCTTTATTATTATAAACTAAAGCATCTTCGTAACTAATAGGTTCATAAACATCTTTCCCATTTATAATTGTTTTTTTTAAAATCATTTGTCATTTTCCTTTCTTAAAAAAGTTTGTTCTCCAATAGTTAATTTTGGAAGTAACTCATCCATATTTGCATTTAAACTTTCGTCTTTAATCGCTTTTAAAACCATCATTCTTTCAATCGGAGAAAATTGATAGAATACTTCTGATAGATTAATTTTTATCTTGCCATCAATTACACTTTGTACTATAAATAATCTATTACGACCCTTAAAGATATCGTGTTCATCAACGAATAATTCTTCATCTAAACACAATAATTCTTCAAAAGTTACACGGAACAATAGTGATAATTCTAACAATACGTCTATTGAAGGAATACCTGAACCATTTTCCCACTTACTAACTAGTTGTCTAGATACAAAGAGTTTTTCAGCAACATCTTTTTGTGTAAGATTTAATTCTTCACGACATTTAGTTATTTTGGATCCAACTTTAACAAAATCAATCATTGCATCAATCTCCTTACAATAATAATTATATCATATAAATTTTTATAAATCTCATTTTAAGTCTATATGCAACTATAAGTGGCATCATGATAAGATTCATATATTACTATACATTTCAATAAAAAAATACTAAATTTCACTTTAGTACTTTTGTTAATTTAAAAATTATATTTTCTAAAATAAAATATCAAAACTTATCTTATTTATTTTGATATCTCAAAATAATCATAGCATAGATTTATGAATTTTTCACACCATTAGTGAATTTCGCTTTATTATTGTTAATTAAATAATTAAATGCAACAAATTAATAGATTAAAAAGCAAATCGTTCCGTGGTTGTTTTGGACAAAAGGAAAAAAACCTGCAAACGTGCTGAATTACACTCTTATAAGGCGAAAACGAAATTTACAGAAAGAGAAAAACACCCTATTTACAAAGAAAAAAGGTCTAATACTTTTGTATCAAACCTTTACTTTTCTAATGGTACACCCTTAGGGACTCGAACCCTAGACCCACTGATTAAGAGTCAGTTGCTCTACCAACTGAGCTAAGGGTGCATCTAACTTACTAAAATAGTATACTATAATTTTGACTTTTTTGCAATTAAAACGCTAAAATTATCATTCATATAAAATCTATATAAAAAATACTAAGAATATAAATTAAGATATTCTTAGTATTTTAAGTTATGATACTATTTTTCAACTACATATGTAATGTTACGCCATGTATTATTGATAACACTAAGGCTATATTCACAATACACATTTTCAACATTTGGATCATTACATACAATATAAAGTACATCATTAACATATTTATAACCAATAGCAACAATCAAATGACCAGCAGTTGTATAAGTTTTTTCACTTGAAATCATCGTACCTTTTACACTTAAGGCTACTGGTCCCACATGTGCTAAATGATAAATTAATTCATCAACAGAATACATCCTTGCAACATAAGAATTTAACCCATATCCACCCATTGTAACAGTATTATATACCCAATTCCCATAAATATTATTGCCATAGTCACGCACAATACTTGCAATATAACGATGTTCATATTCTGCATCAAAACTGCTAAAATGAAAACCATGGTACTTAAGCAACATTGTTGTTGAAGTTGCACTACAAATACTATTTCCTATGACAGGTACGGCACCTTGATACAATTTAGGAACATCATAAACAACTTCTTTAGGCAAATCTTTGGTGTCAACATAATAACTATAATCAGGAATGGATAAAGCAAAACTAACTAAAGATAATTTAGGACTAGCAACACTTAAGGATTTCCTATTTAGCGTTACGGAATATTTAATACCAGTGGCTTTTTTATTATTTAACACTATTACTTCATCAGTACTTAATTTAATCATTCCATTATTTTGATCATAAGATGCATTTTGAAGACCTAATCCCCAAGGACTATAGGTAATATATTCGCTCCATACATCATCAACTTTCACACTTATTTTTAATTCACAAGTAGCATCTGTTGATGAAATCGCTGACCAAGAACCTACTAAAGATGTAAAGCCTAAAGTATTTATTTCTTTTGAATAATATGTAGCAGTCACAGTATCATCGGCAAGAACTAACCTATCATTACTAATACTTAAATTCTCTTGTATATTGATATCAAAATCTTTAGCATATTCAATAATCTGATGATTCTTAACATCTGGCTCATATTTTGCCAATTTTAAATCAAAAGTTTTTTCCATTTCCTTTTCTCCTAATTTTAAAATAACTGTCATAGATACTATAACTTCTTTATCTTGTAAAGTGACAATTCCCTCATTTGTTAAACAATCAGGATCACTAGATATATAAGTTGCTACAATCCCATAATTAAAATTTGTTTTCAAATCAAGATTGCCACTAACCATTTCCGGAAAAGATATTTTATCCATTTCCATTTGTAGTTTTTCATCATCTGTATATCCTAAAATTACTATATTATATGTAACTTCTTTTGAAAAATTATGAAAATAATAGGTTGCAATCAGTGATACTTTTTTATTACTAGCATATCTTTCAACTATTTTTCCTTCTGAGGTAAGCAAATAAGTATTTGTAGTTTTCCATTTGATATCTACTCCTTCAATTGCAATAGGAAGTGTTATATCTTGCATAATTTCACTTGGAATTACTACACTTTTAATGATATCATCAACATAGGCTTCAGCATCTAGCATTGGAATATCTTCTTCTTCAAAATAATCACATCTAGTACATTTTCTTTTTTTCTTACCATTTTGGGTATATGTTGCTTCTATAATTTCCCAATCTCCTAAATTATGTCCTAAAGCAGGTATTTCAACTTGTTGTTCAAGAATTGTATTACAAATCGAACATTTTGTACCATTACTTAAACCAGAATTAGTACATGTGGGACTAAATCCATACATAGTTTCCAATATATGTTGATGTTCATTTTTATGATTATCATTATTACAGCTTGTCACTAAAAATATCAGAAACGTTAAACCAATAAATAAAATTACCTTTTTCATATTCATACTCTTTTCCTCTTTTTTGTTATATTATATCATTATTTTTCATATAATACAACAAAAAGATTTATAAATCTGAATTGAATTATTTGACTAATAAGCTAAAATTTGATATAATATTAAATGCTTGATTATGGCTCTGTAGCCAAGCGGTAAGGCGTGGGTCTGCAACACCCTGATCACCGGTTCAAATCCGGTCGGAGCCTCCATCTTTATAAATCTAAGTCTTCAAAAAGAAGACTTTTTTTATTTATATATCGTTTTGCAATGTCTATATGACACACATATGTAGATTTAGATCACTAATAAAAAACATTTGACACTATTACTAGCATCAAATGTTTTTATTATCCCCAAATCATTTCAGCAAATTCAGGATAGTCAATAAAAGGATTACGATTTCCTTGAACCTCGTATGATCTTTCATTGCGCACTTTTTCAAATTCATCAACTGGATCACTATTATGCCATTGTAGTAAAAGTTGCATAGAAGAAATAACATTTGTAATTGGATAAGATGAATCAGTTTGCGCATATCTAATTAACATATACATATAAATTCTAGCAATATCACCCTTAACAGAATCAATTGGTTCATACAAATTACTATTATAGTATCCGCCAGAAACCCCATTTGTATATTGATTATTTTTTCCTCCTGATACTATTCCCATTATTAGATTTCCTCTTTTAGTGTTAACATTCATATCTTCAGGACGAATATGGTGAATGTCAGCACCAGCACCACTTGTTTTAAACCATCCTCTAGATTTTGGCCATACATGTTCACGATTCCAACTGCTACTTGCTTTGACAGAAACTTTACCATAAAATAAAATTATGTTTCCAGCAATTTCTGGATCTGCATCGGTATATGGCAGACCATTAGATGAAGTTAAAAAACTATAAGTTGTATTTTTAACATTTGTGGAAATAATACTACGTAACTTATTTTTAAGGGCAGTACCTGTTAAATCTTTAGCTGCTGCATAATATTCACTTAACTCAATATCTTCACCATCTGGATTATCACTTTTTTGCCAAGAAGCGACTAATGTAATATTAGAAATTACTGGAGTGTCAAAATCATATACAGCACCATCTAATAGCCAACAAACAAATACATATCCAGTTTTTCTAGGTTTCGTCGGCTCACTTGCACAATTGCCACTTGATACAAGTTGCGTTGTGACTTGAGTTCCACCATTACTATCAAAAACTACATTATATTTAGTACCAGAAATATCACCACTACCATCAATTGTAAAAGAGATTGCTTCACTTGCTTGCGAATTTAAAATCTTGCTACCACTTTTTGCCATTGCTTTAATTGTAAGCGAATATTCACCTTCACTTAAATCTTTTAACAAAATACCAAGAACAGCTTCTTCATTTGTTATATCAATTCTACTATGGTAAACATTATTTTTAAAAATTGTAATCTGATAACTGTTTGCTTCATCTACTAAATCAAAAAATAAAATAGAATTCCCACTATACTCGACAAAACGAATATTTTGTGGTGTTTCTAGTTGAATAATATTTGAAGTACCACCATCTTCAGTATTACCTGTTGTATCACAACCAACCAGTAAGCCACAACTTAAAATTGCTATTATAAATAAAAATACTTTTATTTTTTTCATTTTAATCACCTTTTACATTATAACAAAATTTTTCGTTTTTCGCAAGTTAATTTCTCTTTTTTTATCACTTCTTTAAAATCATTATAAATAGGTGCTTTAATATCAATTTTTTTACCTAAAATAGGATGAACAAAGGTAATTTGATAACAATGTAACATCATTCTCGTTTTTATTTTTGCACCATATAATTCATCCCCATATATTGGATGATGAATACTAGATAAATGTACTCTAATCTGGTGTGTACGTCCTGATTCAATTCTTATCTTAAGCAAAGAAAAATTTTGATTATGAGATATAACTTTACAAATTGTTTTGGCCCATTTTCCCCCATTTCTACTGACAATCATTTTACTATTATGATGACGATCTTTTGCAATTGGCGTTGAAATGACTCTATCTTTTACAACATTTCCCTCAACAATTGCAAGATAGTTTTTCAAAAGTTTGTTTTCTTCAAATAATTGTTCCATCGCACTTTGAGTAATTAAATCCTTAGCATAAATTAAACATCCTGTTGTGTCCATATCTAAACGATGACAATGTCTAATAGTACAATTCATCTGTTTTTTTTGATAATAAGCAGCAATCATATTGGCCATTGTACCATTTTTTTCTTTATTATCTGGATAAATAATATAACCTGATGGTTTATTCACAATTAGCAAATAGTCGTCTTCATATAAAATTTTAAGATTATAATCAAGTGGCAAATAATCTAAATGTTCAAAATTACTAATGTCAACCATTAAATAATCATTATATCTTAAAATTGAATGCTTTGATGCTAGTTCACCATTGAGATAACAACAATTATGAGTAAATAAGTAATTTATTTTATTTTTTGCAAGAGAAACACTTTGAAAAAATTTTTCTAATGTTTGATAATCTAAATTTTTTCGGATTTTCATTACAAAATAGCGTTCGTTTTTTAAATAATTATTCATTTTTATACCTTATCTAATATTATGTCTTATTTTTTCTTTTTCATAAAAAGATAAACCATAAATAGAAGGTCTATCTATTTATGGTTTTATGCTTGTTTTAGTTGATCTGCTGTCATAAAATTAACAACAACACTCTCTGTTTTATCTAAAGTTTCGTGAATGATATTGATAATATCAAGTGCAGCAGTAGCACTAGATTCATTCGCAATAACAATTACTTCAACACCACTAGCAGTGCTATGAACAAAAGCGTCTGAATAGCCTAAATTCATTACTTTAATCTCTAGTAATACTTCTTGTTCAGAAATTGTTGATAATTGCTCTTTTTCTAAGGTTGCGGCAGTTTTACTAACAATTGTCGCATTTTCGTCAGCAATAATATTATTGAGATCTGCAATTTTTTGACTTCTTTCATTTCTAATAGCCTCTCTCATACTAGCCAATACTTGATTTTTTGAATTTGTAACAATAATAGTCGGATCATCATCTTTTTCTGCAGTTGGACTCTTAAAATACCAAACAGCTAGCATTGTAATTAAGGTTAAGAAGATTAAAGCAAGTTGATTTTTTTTCATAAACTAATCCCCCTTTAGTCAATACACTATATGAAGGATAACCTTAATTTATGATTTTTTTTCTTTTTTTTATTCAACATGATAAGCATCATCAGATTTTATTTTTTTAAATGTTATAGCAGGTTGCTCCACTTCAGGTTTATTATTATCATTACTATCATCTTTTCTTTCCTCATCTTTTGGATTCAATAAATTAGGATCCGTATTGATTCTAAAAGTTACAAAAATATAATAAATTAATTCAATAATTAACAAAATAAACATTAAAGTATCAAATTTAATAAAGAAACCTAAAATAAAGCCTAAAATTGAGGTTGTAATATACGTAATTGAACAAATTGCATAATATTCTTTAAATTTATTCATTACAAATTTACGTGATAATAACCACGTAATGAAAACCCAAACTAACGGAAAAACAATATTAATGATAACAACAAAAAAGGAATACATACTTTTTTGAATATTGGCATCTGCTTCTGCCATCAATTCTACATGATTTGTTAAAACATATTTTATATCATTATTTTTCCCAAAATTAACAGCATCGCTTTCAGCATTTATTTTATCAATATCAATATTACCATACACATATTCACCATTATAAATGGCATATCGCATATCATCTTTAATTCTTCTTTGAGCTGAAAATTCTTTTCCATCAATTATAGTTTTAGCATCTTTGGTTGTTTCTGTTGTCCAAAGACTAGTATCATAATTACCATATTGATTTAAAATAGGCCCATTTTCATCCATTACCTCTGAGACATCAGTCGGTAAATAGTATTTATATGCTCCATTGTTATCCATTTCATATGAACCATATCTAGTATTAGCATTATCTACCCATTTCCCACTACTATCTTTTTCTTGACCTAAATCATACAAATAATAAAATGATTTTTTAGTAAATATATAAAGAAGATAAGTCGTTTTGTCTTCGCGAGTTTGTGTCATATACCCTTTTAAATCAAACAAATCTTTATCAACTGATTTTGCAGGATCATCACCAAATAAATCACAACTTTCATCAAAAACGATATTTAATTTTAGTTGATTATTTTTACTATCCTCAAATAAAATTTCAAAAACACCTTTAAAATTGTCTGCTTTTCCATCTTCTCCTACTTCTTCTACATCTAAATAATATCCACCACTATTTGACTTAGCAATTCGATATTTTGGTAGTTGAATCTCATTTACCACCTTATAATCATTTTCTTCAAAATTAACACTACCAATCATATCTTTCATAAAACGTTTAGTGGATAAATTTATTGAAAATAATAATAGAAATGCTGACAATATAAAAACGAATACCGAATATATAACTTTCATACTATGATGACGATACATTTTTCGAGGTAAAATAATCGATAATAAAAACTCTTTTACTTTTTTCATGATAATGTTCCTTTCAGTTTTCCTATTTCAACATATTTAATTCTTATCAATTATTAAACATGTTAATTCATTGATCAATTCAACATCACATTCTTTAGGAATCCCCTCAAAAATTACTACTTTACCATACTCATAATACATGTTAAATAATCTTTGATTAAATGGATTATTACTAATTAGTGAATTGGTTAATTCATTTTTTCGAATCAAAATGGCATCTGCTAACTTCAAACAAATATTATATTCAAGACTCATAAAAATACTAGAATCTATAATTATGATATAACCTAGTTCTTTTATCTTAATCATAGCATGATAAATGCTTTCTACTGATTCATTAAAAATTTTAGCTGTATGCAAAATTATTTTAGTTTCAGGATATTTTATAATTATTTTTTTTAATTGTTCATATATTTTTCTTCTTGCAAGAGATTTAGTCAAAATAGTAAAAATAGGTCTCTCAAAATCTTTTTTTAAACTCGTATCAAACATATTTATCATAGCATTTTCAAAAATTTGATAATTAGCAATACTATGATAATCTGGTAAAATAGGATTTATGATTTGACCAATTGTTTTCATCGTATCTGCTTTAATCATTATTTTTGATTTACTTTCAAAAACAGAATCACATTCTAATTTTTGAAGATTTTGTTGATGACAATATTCTTTATAGTGATGTAAATTGAATTCTGTTGGTAAAACATCATTTAAATATAAAGAAAGTTTTTCTAAATCTGTTTCTAACGATAAATTTTTAGGAAAATTTACCAATATAAAATATTCTTTTTTTAAAATAAAACGCAAATCGACTTCTTCTTTTTTCTTTATTTCACGATTAATGACTATCCCAACTGTATTTTTATCAATTTGATAAAATTTACAAATACTATCAGGTATTACTTTTTTAATGGCCATGAAATATTTTTTTGAAAATTCTATTATAGGCTGATGATCTTCTAAATCTTTTGCAAATATAAAAGCATACTTTTCTTTAAAATGATGGTGATTGATTAACGCAAATAAATATACATCTACCTGATTATCTAAATCACTACATAAATTTTTTGCTAAATAATAAATTTCTATTTTATCATCTACAATTTTCTTAAACATTGAAAGGTGTTTTTTCAATTGTGAATATTCTTTATCATGAACTGAAATAAGATTTTTTGAATATTGATAATCATCTTGAAATTGTTTATTCATAAAATATTTATTTCTATTAATATTTTTTACAATATAATATAAATTTTCATTTTCTATAATTTTCCATAATACATCGTCACTATAAAATTTATCTTGTTCTTCCAAAAGTTTATGAATAAATGTGGACCATTTTTTATTAGAAATATGTAAATCCATTTCTTCTTTATTACTATAATTCAGAGCACAAGCAATGAAATCATGGTTAGTAAATATAGGCATTACTTCTATTGATAAAAATTTTTGTTCTCTAATATCTTTTAAATAATACGGATCTTTTATCTCATATTGAAAATCACTATAAGAAAACTTTTTTTTATTTTGATCTTCAATCAACAATTCAACAATAGTTCCTTCTAAATTATGCATTGAATAAGTTTTTTCAAAAGTATATGGATTTTTAATATGATAAATAGTTACATCATCATCTTCTTTAAATAGTCGATTACAACCTAAAGTTTGAGAGGGAAAAAGAACTATTGTCATTTGATAACATCCATTTTCATGTAGTGTTTGATCATTGTTAGCCAAAAATTCTAAAATAATGTTACGATACATTCTTTCCTCCTAATACTCTAAATGAATAGTAACAGGTCCATCACAAATCATATCCAGTTTCATATCAGCACCAAAGATACCAGAAACAAGGGGAATACCTAGTGAGTTTATTTTTTGATTAAATTTTTCATATAATTCAGATGCTATTTTAGGATTCATAGCTTGTATAAAAGATGGTCTATTCCCCTCTTTGGAATTAGCATACAGTGTAAATTGTGAAATAGATAAAATACTACCTCCAACATCTTGAATGGATAAATTCATTTTACCATTAGAATCTTCAAAAATTCTCAATTTTGCTATCTTTAGGGCCATTTGTTCTATTTCTTTTTCACTATCCGTATGAGTAAATCCAACAAGTATCATCATACCATGATGAATTGAAGAAACAATTTCTTTATTAACAATACAATCGGCTTTTAAAACTCTTTGAATAATTACTCTCATTATTTAAAAATCCTTTCAATATCATAAATTTCAGACATTTTATTAAGGTTAAGAATCGTATTATTTAAATCGATTAAATTAGCCACTTGTAATTTAAATTTTACAATACATTCACCATTTCTATTTTTATTAAGTGTAACAGATGCAATAGTAACATTACAAGTATTTAATATATTGATAATATCAGCTAATAAATTTTTACGATCAAATGCGGAAACTTTAAGGGTTGTATCAAAAACCTTGCCATGTGACTCTTTATCCCAATAAATATTAATAAATCTTTCACTACCGTTTTTATCAATATTAGGACAACTTAATCGATGCACAATGATACCATTACCTTTAGAAATATATCCAGCAATTTCATCACCATAAACGGGCTGACAACAATTACCTAGTTTAATTTTTGCTCGATCTAATCCCTCGACAATAATTCCATACCCATTGTGCGCAACTTGTTTTCTAGTATTTGAACTACTTTCACTATATTGTTTTAATGCGGTCTCATTGTCTAATTTAGTATCCGTTAAACCTAAAATACGATTCATTGCCGCAAGTGCTGACAATTCTCCTTTACCAATGCACCACAGTAAATCTTCTGGTGTTTTAAAATTATATTTGGAAAAGAAAGTGGTAATTGTTTTTTCATCCAAATTTGTTGGATTATAGCCAAGACTTTTGGCAACAGTATTAAACTCCTCACTACCTCTTGCAACAATTTCATCCCGTTGTTTTTTGTTAATAAATCCTTTTATTTTAGTTCTAGCATGCGAGGTTTTAGCCAGTTTTATCCAAGCATTCGTAGGTCCTGCACATGTATTACTTGTTTTAATTTCTATAACATCTCCTGTTTTTAGTTTGTAACTAAGAGGAACAATTTTACCATTTACAATAGCTCCTATTGTTTTATTACCAATATCTGAATGGATTCGGTATGCAAAATCAAGTGGCATAGAACCTGCAGGGAAATCATAAACATCTCCTCTTGGACTAAAAACATAAACATTAGCACTAAAAATATCTTCAATAATACTATCTAATGGATCTTCATGATCAGAATTTTCAACATAAGTAGTTAAATCTTTATACCATTTTAACTTATTAGTAATTTCTAATTGTTCTTTTTCAGGTGAATAACCTGCATTTTCTTTATATGCCCAGTGTGCAGCGATACCAATTTCAGCAACTTTATCCATTTCATAGGTTCTAATTTGAATTTCATAAATTTTACCGGCTCTACCAACAACGGTCGTATGCAAGGATTGATACATATTCGGTTTTGGTACCGCAATGTAATCCTTAAAGCGCATGGGTAGTGGTGTCCAAATGCTATGAATAATACCTAAAACTCTATAGCATTCTTCTACTGTATTAACGATAATTCTTAATGCGAGTAAATCGTAAATATCTTCTAATTTTTTATTTTTATTGATAATTTTTTTGTAAATACTATAAATATTTTTAATACGACCCTTTATATCATAATTTGTTATGAAATGTTTTTTTAAAAGTTCATCTATTTGCGAACTCATTATCTCAATATCTTCTTCACGTTCAGCCTTTCGACTAGTTATTTCACTTGCGATTTTATGATATTCTTCAGGTTCAATTGCTTTAAAACTCAAATCTTCCAGTTCTGCCTTAATTCTATACATACCAAGTCGGTGAGCAAGAGGTGCATATAAATCTAACGTTTCTCGTGAAATTCTTTTCCGTTTTGATTCCTCATGAAATTGAATCGTTCTCATATTGTGCAATCTATCAGCAATTTTTACTAAAACGACTCGAATATCTTTCGCCATAGCCAACAATAATTTTTCATGATTATGAGCCAATGCTTTTTCCTTAGTCATATATTTTAATTTACTAATTTTAGTCACGCCATCAACAATTTCAGCCACATCTTTGTTAAATTCTAAAGCCATCTCCTCTTTAGTCATATCTGTGTCTTCTAACACATCATGTAAAAGACCTGCTGCAATTGTGCTAGGTCCAGCATGTAGATTCGTCAAAATATATGCAACTTCAAGAGGATGTTGAACATATGGTTCTCCCGATTTACGCATTTGACCATCATGTTTTTCTTTTGCTATCAAAAATGCTTTTTCAATCAAGTGAATATTTTTTTCTTCGTGTAAATAAGTTTTAGCTAAATCTAAAATATCATTAATCGTAATAGAACCTTCTTGATTCATAACATACCTCCTTTCATTTTAAAATGAATTGTTATGAATTAACAATTAAAATTCATAATCAATCATTGAAAAAATATTATAATCTTTTAGTATTTCGCGCCCCTTAAGACCAGTAAGTTCAATCAAAAAAGCACATCCAACTACTTCACCACCTAGTTGTTCAACAAGTGAAATAGCAGCCTGAACTGTGCCACCTGTTGCTAGCAAATCATCAATTATTAAAACTTTATCTCCTTGTTTGATGGCATCAGCATGCATACATAAAGTATTTTTACCATATTCTAGACTATATTCAGCTCGAATTTCTTCACGTGGTAACTTACCAGGTTTTCTAATAGGAACAAAACCTATTCCTAAATTAGTCGCAACTGGACAACCAAAAATAAAACCTCTTGATTCTGGACCAACAATAACAGTTGCTCCAACTTTTTTAGCATAATTTGTTAATTCTTCACATGCTTTTTTAAACACATCACCATTTTGCATTAAAGGAGTAATATCTTTAAAAGAAATACCTTTAACAGGAAAATCTTCAATAATTGCAATATAATCTTTATAATTCATCATCTACACCTCTACTATTCTATTAGTAACTATCAAATTGTTACAATATATTATACCAAAAAATTGTTTATTTATAAAGAAATTTGTTGATAATTTTATTGATAATGCTAATTATTTTTTTAAATAATTTATGCAACATAATCATATGATAGTTTGAATGGAGAAAATGTTATGAATAAAAAACAAAATAATACCTTTTTTATCAATACTTTAATTATAATCATTACTAACTTTGTAGTGAAAATGTTAGGTCTGATCAATAAAATTGCTATAACCAGAATGCTGGGTACAAACGGAATGAGTTTATATGTTTTATCTTTTCCTACCATTATGCTTTTTATAAGTATAGCAGGATTTAGTCTTAATATTACAATTAGTAAACTTGTTTCAGAAGCTATTGTAAGTAGGAAATATTCACCAAAAAAATTAGTTAAAAAATCATGTTTATATTCGGTTTTATTATCCTTTATTATGCTTATTCTATATCTTATTTTTTTAAAACCTCTAACTATTCATTTTTTAAAAAATGAAGATCTTTTCTATCCTTTATTAGCGGGTGCACCTTTGATTATGCTTGTAGGTATCAGCGATGGATTAAAAGGTTACTTTACAGGAATTAAAAAAATGCATATTTCTTCTTTAGGTAATTTGATTGAACAAATTGGCCGAATTGGTTTTAGTCTTATCTTTCTTTATATTATGTTACCATATGGAATTATTACCGCAACTTTTTTTTGCCTTCTAGCTCTTAGTTTTGGTGAAATTTGTGCTATTATTTATAGTTTGATTAAGATTAAAAAATATCCCATTGAATCATATGATAACACTAGTGGGGAAGGAAAAGCAATCATTGCTATGGCAGTTCCCACTACTACATCACGTTTAATCGGAAACTTTACCTATTTTCTAGAACCTATTCTTTACACAACTATTTTAAGTTACTTAGGTTATAAAGTAACTGATATTCAAACAACATATACTATTCTAGATGCTTATACCATACCTCTTCTAACCTTTATTTCTTTTCTACCTTTTGCTTTATCAACTGCCATGGTTCCAAGTGTTTCAGAAGCCAGTGCCCTAAATAAAACTAATTCCCTTCATTATTACATAAGAAAAAGTCTAACTTTTTGTTTAATACCTAGTATTATCTTATCTATCAATTTATTTTTATTTGCAAATGAATATATGAACTTAATCTATGGTACTACTGAGGGCACTACTTACATTAAGTATTTGACCTTTATGTTTATTTGCTATTATTTGCACATTCCAATTGTTGCTATTTTACAAGCAAGTGGTTATGCCAAAAAAGTTTTTATAACTTCAACTATAATTCACATAACCAGATTACTCCTTTTAGTTGTTCTATCTTTTATACCATGTATTGGTCTAAATTCCGTATTAATTGCTACAACAGCAACCATGATATTAGGTTTTATCGTAAATCTAATTCAATTAATAAAAATTACTAAATTTAGATTTCAACTTTCTTCAATGATTTCTCTAATCCTTATTTCAATCATTGGATTTAGTGTTGCGATTCTTTTGAAAAAATGGGATGTACATTATTTATTTATCTTAGGTATTACAAGTATTATTATTTTAAGCTTAGCAATTTGGCAAAAACTCATATGGATAGAAAGTTTTAAACAAAATTTTCTTAAAAGAAAAAAATTAAGAGAAAACTCTTAATTTTTTTAATTATTTTAAAATTTGAAATTTGCCAATAATAGGTAATGGTTTTTCGCTCTTATTAGCAGCATTTACAATTCCAATTATCATCAGTACAAAACATAAAATACCTATATAACTTAAAATTGAAAAAAGAATCGTATTAGATTGATCATTTTGATTGGAATTTCCTGTATTATCCACCTTTTTTTCTTCAATTACCTCTGATTCTACATCTACAATGTTATCTTTTTCTTCCATTTTAACACCTCTTTACTTATAATTTTTCTTTTATTTTGTTTTCTATAGTTCTAGCAATACTTGCAAAACCATAATCATTTGGATGAACACCATCAACAGTCTTTTCATTAAAATCATCACCAAGTAGTGTCCTTCCATCTATATAATAGATATTTTTGTCAAAAATAGAACATGTCTTTACAAATTCTTCTTGATAACTACGAATCATACATTCCTCTTCTGCATCTTTTGAAAAATGCGTTTCCGAACTGAAAATAATCTTACTTATTATAAAGATTGGAACAGTTGGATACTTTTTTCTTAGTTCTGCAACAAATGGTTTTAATGTACTTTTTAATCTTGTAAACTCTACATTTGCCTCATAATCTAAAATAAACATTTTAACATTTTCAATTGTGGATAAAATTTGAGCAACCTCAATATGTCCCTTTCCATTTCCAGAAAAACCAAAATTCAAACATTCATATCCTAAATGCCTAGAAATAATTTGTGTATAACTCATTCCTGGTCTACTAGCACAGCCACCTTGTGTAATTGAGGTTCCATAAAAGACAATTTTACCCTCATTAGGAAATAAATTTTCAACTTTTTTCACTTCCGCATCCTCGTTAACACCAACTAAAATTTCTTCAACTGATGCATAAAGGGGAAAGTTTAAAACAAAAAGTTGATTGAGTGCTTCATTCCTATCAAAAAAAGTAAATTCATAATGATTATAATTAAAATTAAAATTAGCAGTCCGATAAAATTTAAGACTATCAAAATTTTCTCCCATATAAAGATCAAAACCTGCTTGTCCAGTATAAGCCATATGTCCCATATTGAACATATAAGAAAGTTTTACTCTAATTTTAAGCGATTGGATTGAACCCCAAAAGGCTAGCATTCCACCAGATGAATTATTAGCAAGAACACCAACAGAACCATCTAATTTTTCCATTTTTTTATCACTATCTTGTGGAAATCGATGATATCTTCGATCTTTTTGAAACCAATTAAAACCATATACTGAGATATCGGATACATTCAAGGGATTTATCCATCTATACGAAATGTCGTTAGACAGATGAGAAGAAAAATTTTTATCAATTTTTTTAATATCAATTTTTGAAGACATTTTCTACTTTTCCTTTTGAATTATTATATCATTTTTCGTTTTTATTTTCAACCTTTTGATTTTTAAATTTTACAATTTTTAAACTATTATTAGAAAGAGTTGCACCATAAACCTCTTTTTCACTCTTTATTCCTTGTTTTTTTAATTCATTTTTTAACCATTTTTTATTTTTACCAGTCAACTTTAAAGCCTCAGCATCTATTTGACCACTCACAATAAGTGGTAAAGGAAAAGTATTATCTTGATTTTCTTCATAAGTAAAAACACTTAAATTACCATTGGTTTCTAAAATTGCATACTCCACTTCTTCAATGGATCTTATATCTTTAGATCTTAATTGCGTATATAAATCATTCATATTATATTTTTCTTCATTCATAGCTTTTAACTGTATCACACCCTTATAAATAATCATCTTCTCTTTTCCATCAATTTTATCTCTTATTTTAGGAAATCTTAAATCAATAAAAGCCACTAATTTTTGTAAACAAACAATTGTAATTAAAGGTGCAATAAAATACCAAATGCTTTCATCATAATTTTCAATTCCAATAATCATGATATCGGCAATTGATAATACAATTAAAAAATCAAAAACACTTAATTGACCTATTTCTCTTTTTCCCATAATTTTCATAGATATAGTAAGTAAAACATATCCTAAAATTGTTCTAAATAAAATAATAAATAAATTATGCATTTTCTTCTTTTTTTCCTTTCCATTGCATATACTTTATTGGTGATTCATTATGCAATATCTTTTAAAAAAATCAATTGTTTTTTTAATTACATTATTTATTTTGTTCATAACTTCTCTAATTTATACTTTTTTAATCTATAAAGAAAAAATTGATATATCCACAGCTGGTATTTATCGAACTTCCTTTATTATCGGTGCTATTATTTTCTTTATTTATGGTCTGCTAACAGGAATAACCGAAAAAAAGAAAGGTTTTCTTTCAAGTTTTATTTCTACCTTCATCATTATTGCTATCATAATAATTGTTAAATTATTATCAAAACAATCATTTCAACCTACTAATCTTATCAAATATGGTGTATATTTATTAACATCAGTAGTAGGAGGAATTTTAGGAGTAAACCTTACTTCAAAAAGTAAGAAAAATGTAGTATAAATCATATGTGATTTATACTACATTTTTACTTTATAATCGTATATTGCAAATTAAAATTTGCCGATTCTGATGCTATTTTTAAATAATATACCCCATTAACTATACCTGTATAACTATCTTCTTCATTGATTTTAAATTCTTTAATAATTTCATCATTATAAATTAAAACCAGTTTAATATTTCCTGCTGTAATTTTTAGATTGGTATGAATAGTTAAATTACCTGATGATACATTAATTTTGTCTAACACTTCAACTCCCGACATTTTTTTAACTTTTAAAGTCGCTTGATTGTTTATTTTAGAAGTTACACTTCCAAACTTAGTAACATTTGATTGTTTAAAAAAATCTTCATCTGTAAGCGTATTTAAATCATAATTATCAGTACCATTTGTATCTTCTATTTGAGCTGCACATGATGTCAGTGTCAAAACTATTGACAAAATAAAGCATACTAACCATAATTTTTTAATCATTTCATTTCTCCTTTATAAACAAATTTATTCAAAATACTATCATAATAATACCCTTTTTTATTGAGAATATCATTTATTTGTGCCTTATTTAAATTTAAATCCTCGCATAGTGTATCTAAGTTTAAATAATGATCGCGTAGTTTAGTATTAATATAACTTAATAAAATAATAGGATCTTTTATCATGATTCACCATTACTATAGTTCCTCTTTTTTTAGGTTAAAATATTCCTTTGGCATCATACAAACTGGACAAGTGAACTCATTGGGCAATTCTTCACCATAATAAACATAACCACAGACCGAACATACCCAAGCTGTTTTTCCTCGTTCAGTTTGAACTTTTAATAATTCTTCCTTATGCTCTTGATAATAACTATATGTCATTGCTTCCTCTTCTTTAAATTTATCAGCATCAATGACTTTACCAATAAATAAAGTATGCGTTTCATTTTCAATAGTATCAACCTTCTCTAACAGCATATATCCTATCATCGACTTTAATATTTTCACATCGAATTGTTCAAAATATTCATATTTAGCAAATTTATCCATCTCTTTAGATGAGGAAAAACCAAAAGTCTTAATAATATCAGGATTATCATTTTTGCCAAAAACCATTAAAGCAAAATGATTGGTTTTATGCATGACTTCATTTGTATAATTTTTTTTCATTACGGCAACACAAACAAGTGGATTCTCACCACCACTAACTTGACTAACCGCATCAACAAAACAACTTGCACCTTTAGTTGATAACACATACATTCCTTGTGAAATTTTATATAGTACTGTTTTATCTTTCATATTTACCTCATTAACATCATATTCTGTTATTATTATATCATAGTTTTTTGTTTTATTCAATAAATAGATTTTGTTACTTTATTTATAATAAAAAGACTTCTATACAGAAGTCTTTTTTGAATTTCTATCTATATTCTTGTAAAAGAAATTCTTTAAGTTTATTTATAATAATTCCATAGTCATCGATAACTTTAATAATATATTCTTTAATTCCTTTTGATAGTTCCTTGTTTTCATCTAAAAATCGAAGTGCACTTATCATTCCCATATTGGTTGCTTTTATGGCACTTAAACAAATATCAAATGCATTATCAAAAGTCTTTAATTTTTCTTTATACACTCCCATCATTCCCGCAAACGTTAAATCATCAGTAGGTTTTTCATCAAATTCCTTAATCAAATTTGCAATTGCTTCTTCATGAGTTTTGAATATTTCTTGTATTTCAATTATAAGATGAATTAATTTTTCATTTTCTAATTTTTTTGCATGTTCTAAATAAATTCTATAAATAGTATTTCCCATATGCATATACGATAAGAATTTGTTTAATTCATTCGTTTTTTCCATTGTTCAATTCCTCCTATAAATAGTATTTATCAAAAAAGAAATTATATGTATATATTTTGTTAAATTAAAAAGATTGCAATAAGCAATCTCCTATGACTTACAAATTTTAATCATCCTATATTATACTGCTATTTTCAATTCATGATTAGTCAACTTTTGTAGTTTCTTTGTGCTATATAAATTATTTTTAAAATTGAATCAATATAAATCTGCTAAAATACCGGTATATTTAGTGAACCACTAACAAAAATTAGGATTACTTTCTCGTTTATCTTTATTTAAAATATTTTTTATATTAATAGTTAATAAATATTTCTATATTGCCAATGCACACTCTACCTTTGTTACGATTACCAATTTGTGCACTTGCAACATAGAACCTAAATTCTTTAGTATTTTCAGGAAAAGAGATGATATAATTATTAGGATTATTCCGATCCGTTGATAATGTTATATCATTTAACAAATCCAATACTGTTATCCAATTACCACTATTATCCTTCACTTGTAATAAGGCTACACTTCCATCTGAAGTATATAAATATTCACTATTACTCCACATTGTCATATCCACATTTATCTGTGATATACAATCATCAAAAGAATATACCAAATATGCAACGCCTGCATCTTCCCTTCGAGGAGATAATACAATATATTCTTCTTCAATATAACCACACCTTAATCTAGTAGTTTGAAAAGTATATGCATTTTTAGTTATATTGCTACTTTTTTCATAAAAAAAATATTGTTGTTCAAAGACATAATCTGCTGGTGTCAAAACCAAAGGTGTACTCCAATTAAACAAAATATCAGTTGTAACCTGATCATTACTCGTTTTAGGAATTTCAACACCTATTTCACCATAAAAAGATATGCCCATTTCAACACTAATTTTAGAATGAACATATGTTGTCTTTATAAATGAAGTACCATATAGTTGATGTTCATCTTTTACATTTAAAATTAATTCACCAAAACCATACAATTTACTAATAGTTCCACCTATTCCTAAAAAATAACCTGCTTTTAAATCTGCATACCAACAAAAAGAATCTTGATTTCGATCATAATAACCAGTTCTACTAATATGTAGATGATCACCATCGCGTTCATAGCGATCTTCACTATAAAAACTTCCTTCTTGATAAGAAAATTTTGTTGCATCCCATTGAACAACAATTGGATCTTCAAGGCGCCAAACAGGTAAATCAGTCCACTCATAATATACTTTTACTTTTATTTCTTTAACAGCACCATTTTCAACTTTATTGATTATCGTTGTAATAATAATAGTTAAATCATCATCGGGAATTTGTCCTCTTGTAACCATCGATTCAACTTCATTGAGCGTCATAATTTTATATTCAAATCCATCACTTTCTAGAATCTGCTTAGCTAATTCTGCTTTAGTGTAGCTACTTAATTTTTCAATTGTTTCTTGAGGAAAATCCGCATTTATTAAAATCTCATCCACATTTAATTCTGAGGCTTCAAATTTGGATATTCCCACTACAGAAGTAATTATTGTTATTCCTAATAATACTACAAATATTAAAGCTTTTATTATCTTTTTCATTTTATTCTTTTCTCCTTTTTATTTTTTTACATCATTTGAGATAAACAATACAATATAATTTAAAATTTGTGAGCCAACATAAAATAATATATATGGGATGATGCCCAATATAGACATAGTAATTATTCCACTAATAAATAATATTGATGATAAGATAAATAAAATCAGTCCCATTGTTTTAAAAATTTTGACCCTCAATTTTAAACAAATAATAAGTATGGCTGCTAAAAATAGTAAATAAATCAATGTTGCAACAGTGATTGAGAAAATTTTGTTTTCAATTAATAATGTTAAAAATAAAGATAATACAAACAAAATCATACTAAAAAGACCTAAATAATTTTTAAAAATTCTTATATATTTTTCATTTGTATACTTATTACGTATAAAATCATACATTTGAATTGAATGCAATATAACAGTTATCAAAGAAAAGAGCGCAACTATCACTCCAATAAAAATAGAAATTATTGATAATTCATATGATTGAAAAACAAAAGCACTAATTATATACAAGACAGGAGAAAAAATTAATATGAAAAAAGCAAAAATAATATTTAATTTATACTTTGTCATAATCTTATAATCATATTGTTCAATTGATTCAGGTTTTAAATCATCTGTGCTTAATAGTTCATTTACCGAAATATCTAATACTTTCGCAAGAGTTGGAAGTATTAAAATATCCGGATAACCCAATCCTCTTTCCCATTTACTAATGGTTTTATTAGAAACATTTAGTTGATCTGCTAATTGCTCTTGTGTTAATTGTTTCTTTTTTCTATTTTCATAAATTACATCTTTAATTTGTTTTTCAATCATTTCTTGCCCTCCATTATTTATTTACACTATTATTATACGAATTTAAATCACAAAATGTAGCCCTAAGTAGGGAAATAATATCTACAAATAGTAGAAATCAATCTTTTATAACAAAACTATTCTTAATATATTAAATTATATTATAAATATATAATTTAATATGTCGAAATTTGCATTATTTTGATTCACTTGTTGAAGTTTTAAATAAAAATTCAATAAAAAAGAGAACAAATTATTTTGTTCTCTAATGGTTTTCATCTTCTTTATTTAAATTCTATTTATCTAAAAGTAATTTTTTGCTTTATCACAACCCGTGCACGCAAAAAACAATAATAAACTTAATATAAACAATACTTTTTTCATATCTTCTTCCTCTTTATTTTTTTCTTATTCACAAACTTAAATTTCCAAGGACCTTTCTATTCTTAAAATTGCTTTTCTATATTATTCATTTTCATATCTCTTATTAAAAAATTTCTTCACTTTTAATATAATTTATACCATCATTAAAGGATTGATTATCAACGAAACCATGATGTGGTTGAATAAATTTACAAAAGAAAATATTGAAGATGATAATAAAAAGAAAGAACACGCCCATCGCCAAACAGAGTCGTGTTCAAATTCTAATGCATATGGTAGCCAGCACGGGGTTCGAACCCGCGAATGTCGCCTTGAGAGGGCGATGTGTTAACCACTTCACCAGCTGGCCATATTAAGTTAAGACTTTCTTAACTTAATTTTTCTATTATTATATTTATCCTTCTTTCTACTTCTAATTTTCCTAAAATTTTTAATACATAATAAAGATTAGGAGTATTTTTTCTTGTAGAAATGGCAATTCTAATCATCTCAGAGACATCACCTACATGCCCAAGATAAGCATCTTTATTTTTTTTATATTCTTTCACATTTGGACAAAATCCACAAGCTGTAGAAATTGCTTTAAGGTTTTCAAACCATCTTTCTTCATCATATTCTAGTCCCATATTATTTTTAAAATTGCTAAGAATATGAATAATCACTTCATTGTCAAATCTTTCTCTATTAAATGGTAATTCATTTTGAAGAAGTTCTTCATATAAATCATTATAGAAAAAATTTATAATTGGATATATATCTTTAAATGTTTCATAATCTTTTCGAGGATTTTCTTTTTCCCTTTCAATATTAATGATTGCCTTAAAATATTCTTTATCTTTTTCAATTAATAATTTTAAATTTTCATCATACTTACATGCATATTCATATGCTTTTTTGGTAAATTCTTCTTTATTTAATCTTGCTAATCTTTCCTTACAAATATTTTTCACTTTTGCAAGATCAAATAAAGCTCCATCTAATGTCATCTTATCAAATGAAAGTTTAAAATCAAAAATATTTGCATTCATATTTTGTAACCGCCATTCTTCAAAATTAGAATTAGCAATTGTTACCAAGTATTCTAAAATTCCTTCAACTGGATAGCCATTTTCTAGAAAAAATGATACTGATGCCTCAGGATCCTTTCGTTTAGACAACTTTCTTCTGCTACCATTATCTAATTTCATAATAACAGGAAGATGAGCATAATTTGGTTTTTTCCATCCTATTGCATCAAATAATTCGTAATGAATTGGCAAACTTGGAAGCCATTCCTCACCACGAGTGACATGGGTAGTTCTCATAAAATGATCATCCACCAAATGGGCAAAATGGTATGTAGGAAGTCCGTCACTTTTTAAAATAACAATATGTTGATCATTTTGTGCTAGTTCTAAATTACCTCTAATTAAATCTGTAATTTTTATTTTATTTTGATAATTACCATGTGATCTAAAACGAATTACATATGGCTCATTATTTTTGATTTTTGCAATCGCTTCTTTTGGTGATAGTTTAGAACACTTCGCAAATTCACCATAATAACCAGGGTTTAACTTATTTTCCTCTTGAAAATTCCTCATTTTGGATAACTCTTCACTTGAACAAAAACAAGGATATGCCAAATTTCTTTTTACAAACTCTTTAATAACAATGCGATAAATCATTTCACGATTGCTTTGTTTATATGGTCCATAATTTCCAAGTTCATAACTTCCCATATAACCCTCATTAGGAGTAATTCCAAATGCTTCAAGTTGTTTTAATAATTCTTCACCAGAACCTTCAATTTCCCTTTTTGTATCTGTATCCTCTAATCTTGTAAAGAAAACACCATTTGTTTGATTGGGAAAACGCCAAGCAATCAAAGTTGCAAAAAGACTACCTGTATGAAGAAATCCCGTTGGTGATGGAGCAAATCTAGCAACAATTGCTCCCTCTTCAAGATTCCTTGGTGGATACCTTTTTTCTAAATCTTCTACTGTTTCTTTAACATCAGGAAAAATTAACTCTGCTAATTGTTCTAAATCGGTCATTCTACACCTCATTATTATTCACTATTTTTTACTTGTTATATTATAACATATTTTTAAAGATAACGCAAGATATTAATCATATAGAATTTTATTCTATCAATTCACGTGCTAAATTATTAATTTCTTCATAATTTATATTTGCTAGTGCAGATTTAATTTTAATTTCATTTTCACAAAAGACTAAATTTTTACATCCTGATAATTTTTCTTTAATTTTCTTTGCAACTAGTGGTGCCCATGTACCATTATCAATAATAGCAATTTTTTTATTTTGAAAATCTCTTTCAACTAAACCATTTATAAATTGATTCATATAAGGAAATAAATCACCATTATAGGTAATAGATGCCAATACTAATTTAGAATATTTAAATGCTTCACTAATTGCAATTGATTGATCGCATCTTGCAAGGTCAAAAATTTTAACATTATAATACTCATGATTATGCAAAGCTTTTACAAGTTCTAAAACTGCACTTTTAGTATGGCCATAAACAGAATTAAAACAAATTACAATTCCATCTTCTTCACTTTCATATTTAGACCATTTATCATATAAACTAAGATAATAGTTCAAATTGTCACTCAAAACTGGACCATGAAGAGGACAAATAAGTTTAATATCAAGAAGCATCGCTTTTTTTAATAAATTTTGAACAGGAAGACCATACTTTCCCACAATGCCAATATAATATCTTCTTGCTTCATCGATCCAATCTTCTTCAATATCTAAAGCACCAAATTTACCGAAACCATCAGCAGAAAATAATACTTTGTCTTTTGTGTCATATGTTACCATAACTTCTGGCCAATGTACCATGGGAGCAAAGACAAACTTTAATTGATGATTACCCAAATTTAATTGCTCATTTTCCTTTACAACTAATTTACTTTCAATAATCAAATCAGGAAAAAATTGATCAATCATTTGAAATGTTTTTGTATTCCCGACAATTGTAATTTGAGGATATTTTTTTAAACATGCATGAATACTAGCAGAATGATCAGGTTCCATATGGGAAACTATTAGGTAAGAAGGTAATTTACCATTTAATACATCTTCTATATTTTTAAGCCATTCTAAGGAAAAATGTTCATCAACAGTATCCATAATAGCTATTTTTTCGTCTTCAATTAAATAGGAATTATATGAAATACCATTTAAAACTTGATATTGACCCTCAAATAAATCAATTTTATGATCATTTACTCCTATATAATATATTGTATTTGTAACCTTTTTTATCATTATTCTCACCTCATCAATATATTTTACCAAAAAAATACAAACATTTCTATTGTATTGCAAGTAAAATAGCATTTCTTAACTTATTAATTGATAACATATGTTATAAATATCTGTATTATCTATTTTAGAAGGTATTGTAGATGAATCAACATCAAATGGGAATTGAAGAAAAAATTTAACCTTTTTTCTAGAATGATTTTTCCTACGATATAGTTTATTATTGATTTCTTCCTTTGTCCCTGTAAAGTGCGGAAGATTTCCTGTTTCATGATCAGCAGTTACAATAAAAGCGGTATTAGTATTTTTTGATAATTTTTCATAAGCATATTGTATTGCATGATTAAACTCATCTAAATATTCAATCATTTTAAAAATTTCATTTTGATGACTCATCTTATCAATATGAGCAGCCTCAATCATCAAAAAATATCCTTCAGGATATTTACTTTCCATAAAATTAATTGCAAATGCTACCAAATTTACTAGTGTAGGTGTATCATTTTGATGTTGATAATTTACGATTTCTTTAAAACATCCAAAGACTTTTTCTGCATGCATTGACAATTGGTCAAACTGATTTGTAAACAAATACTGCTTATTTTCTAATTGATTTTGATAAGGTAAATAATCAGTATAACCAGCTCCCAAAAATAGATCAATTCCACTATTTATTTGACCATTAATGATATCTTCCACATCATCACGACTTTTGGCATGTGATGAAAAACAAGATGGTGTTGCACCTGATAATGAATCTGTTGTGACAATTCCTATACCTTTATTTAAACTTTTTACATATTCACTAATCGTTAGTAAGTTTTCATTTTTATGCTTTGAAATCTCACCATTGTTAACTTTTTGACCTGTTGCCATTGCGGTCGCGGCAGCAGCACTATCGGTTGGTGAAAAAATAGCATTAGAAAAAGTAGTCATATATCCTTGATAATCAAACGATTCAAAAATCATTTTTTGATTTAAGTATTTTTTCCCAATTTCAATATGATTTTCTCCCATTCCATCACCAATACATAAAATGACTTTTTCTGCTTTTTGTTGTAGATTATCAAAACTATTGCGACGAACAATATCTCTTCGATGAACAAACATAATAACAAAAAATCCAATAAAAACAATCATACTTGATATTAGACAAAAATATCCTATTTTTTGAAGTTTTCTTTTCATTTTTCTTTCCTCATATCATTTTTAAATTTTTATAATTTAAAAAATCTATTTCTTTAACATTTAGAAATAGATTTTTCTATTTATGACAACGTAAAAATTTCTTTTAATCCTACTTTATTTACTTTTAAATCATAGATAAACAAATAAAGAAAATGTAAAATCAATATTAAAATTCCAATTACATACCAAGATGTAAAAATTGGTGCTGATTTTAGTAATGGTTCGCCAATTTGCATTGCTTTCGTAAAGTGCAAACAGTCTTTCTCAAAAAGGCCGAAAGTCATAACCATAGAAAGTCCAATTGGAAAGATAGACCATTTTTTCATTGTTGGTACAATATATTTAGTTAACATACAAATTATAACTAACCAAACCATTATTGTATGATGTAATAAACCTGACACTGATCTTAAATCAAAAAAATTTTGTGATTCTAAGAAATCAAGATAAAACATTGTGATAATACCACCAATAATACCTAAATAAGAAATAAAGTGCAAAACAACATTGTCCTTCTTACCAAAGATAATTGCCAATGATAAAATCAATGATGATATACCACAAAAAGTATTAGGAATTATATTTAACCAACTATACCCTTCTCTTTTAGAAATTACTACATCATAATAAGTAACCGAAATTCTATTAATCAAAATTAAGATTAGTAGTATAATACCACTTATTTTTATAATTCTAAAATAGATGTCTTCTTTTTTTACTAATTTTATAATGATGATTCCCAATACCATTAAAAGAATTGAAATTATCAAATAAACAATATGGCCAATTCCATATACACCTTGAAATGATACTAAAAACATTTTTGAAACCTCCTTGTTTTTTAATCATTTTCAACTTTTAATTTTGCTTGCCAAATAGCACATAACTTTTCAAAAGAATAAATAGCATTAGCAGGACTTGTCGATGGTAATAAAATAGCTTCAACGCTAAGATGTGGTAATAAATATTTATTATATAAATTTAAAGCTTGATTACCATTAACATATATTTTTTCTATCTTCGCATTTTTTAAAATTACATCAAGATTATTAGGAACTACATTTTTAATTGAATTATCAGCAGAACCTATAATATCACAACTCTTTATCACATCCCAAAGAGCAATTTTATTTTTTAATAACATTGCTTTTTTCTCATCAATAGTCTTTGGAAGTTCTTCTTCATAGATACTAGCAATTACTTTCCAAAACCTATTTTGAGGATGTCCATAAAAAAAAGCCATTTCACGCGACTTAACCGAAGGAAAAGAACCTAAAATAAGAATTCTAGAATCACCATTCCAAACCGGTTCAATAGGATGTGTCTGATTGGTATATTTTTTGTTCATAAATTTCTTTCACTTCTATTTCCTTTTTTTGCAAGTCTATTATAACATATTTTTTAATTTTAGACAATAAAAAAAGATATTTATATTGAATATACAAATATCTTCCTATATTTTGTTTATCATAACATGGAAATTTTGATTTTAGATTTCAATATCATAATCAAAATATTGTTCTTGAAATTGAATATACTCTTCAATCTGTTTTTTTGAATAATTTTTCCCCTTTTCAGCAACAACCCATTTATCCTCTATATCATTTTTACGATGAACAATAGCAATAATCGTTCCTATAAATACTTTCAATGGTATACAAGGACCTATGACATAAGCATCTTGGTACTCACCATCATTTGCAATCACTCCTTCAACATATCCATAATTTACAACATAAATCGTATTATGGTATTTTAAATGATGGCTTCCAAGTGGTCTATCAATTATGACTTTCACTTCTTTACCAATTATCTTACTCATTATTTACAACCCTTTTAGCAATCTCTAATGCGATGAAGAAATGTTTTAATCTTTCATCAATTTCAATATTAGATAAAATTCCTTTATCCCATTTAGATGAATCAAGATTATCAGCACGATATAAAAAATTATATAATTGATAGCCCCTAAAATTAGCAACAGCTTGACAAGCACTAACTTCCATTTCGACCGCAATACATCCTTCTAATTTTCTCTTTAAAAAATTTCCTTTCGTTTCTCGATAAAAAGCATCAGTAGTCCAAGTTCTACCTAGTACATATTCGATATTTAAAGTATCTAAGTATTCACTAACTATTTTATAATTGGAAATCTCCATATAATCACTAGCTTTAACATAATGATAACTTACTCCCTCATCTCGATAAGCATGTGTAGGAATAATGATCTTATTTGAAGCAATATTTTTATCAAGTCCACCACAACTACCAAACATAACAAACTTTTTACAAGAAAAAACATAACCAATCTCTTCCATTAGACCTACTGTAAGTGGTGCACCAATATTAGTTTTAACAACTCCAATTTTAGTATTTTTATAGATATAAATAGGATAATTCCCACTCACACTTTTAATTATACTATCATCTAATAGTTCAATTAAATCATCTTCTATTAAGGCTTGCATTATTTTATAAGAAAAATTGATGATACAAACATCCAATTGAATAGTACTTTTTTGACAAACATCCTCTAAATGGATCATTGCTTCGGTTTCGTTATCAAATGTATCAATTATACTCATATTTACTCCTTTTTTTTATTATAACTGAAGTATGCATATGTATTGCAAGAAAATCTAATAACCTATTACGTTATATAGTCTGTATTCATTCAATAAATATTGAAAAAATCTTAAAATATTGAAATTTGTAGACTTTCAAAAGATAAAATAGCCTTTTCGTATGACATTTTACATACTCCTATAAATTATAATTTAATCCATAATCTTTTCCATACATATTTTTAGCGGTTTCATACCGCACTTTTCATAAAATTTAAGTGCACTTTCATTTAGATGCCAAACATTAAGGGTAACATTATAACAATGCTTTTCTTTTGCAAGTTCTAAAACAGCATCATATAATTTTTTACCAATATGTTTACCTCTATAATTCTCATCAACACACAAATCGTCCAAATATAAAGTTTTTATATCAGTCAATATATTGTCGTTTTTATTTTCTTGATATATACAAAAAGCATAACCCTTAATTTTGCCATTATCGTTGGCTACCAAAATAGAGCAATTATCATCATCTATGATTTCTACAAGTTGTTCATAAGTATATTTTGTACCGATATTGAAAATATCTGGTCTACCATTGTGGTGTATTAAATTGACTTGCTTTAATAAATTCAAAATTGCATTTATATCTTTTGTTTCTGCTTTTCTAATTTCCATCATTTACCTCTCTAAATTACCATTTATTTTTTGTTGCTTTAATCCCTTTTTTAATAATTATACCACAAAAATTTCAAATATATCAAAATAAAAGTCTTACACTAGAATTCCTCTTTTACTATTTATTTCTGCTTTTATCTCTAGGCACTATTCTCTTATCTACAAAGATCAACTAACAAAAATGACCTAACATATCTAAAACTGGTGTTTTTTCAAGTGATTGAACAAATAGATTTATCAATTTTGTTTGAATAATTTTAATAATTGTAAAACCATTCTATATCTTACCACTATTAGTTGATGTTTTTTTAGTCCAATAAATGTGCAAAATACCATTCATCTTCCCATGTACTTTTTTTCATCTTGGAATGAATGGATGGTTTCAAATTGACAAAAGTATATAAAATGAATCAGCAATAAAAAACTGTTTGCTATGGACAAACAGTTTTTTATTTATTCAAGTTCAAATACTCCGGTATACAATTGATAGTAATATCCATGAAGATCAATTAACTGCTCATGTGTTCCTCTTTCAATGATCCGTCCGTGTTCTAATACCATAATCGCTTCAGCATCTTGAATGGTTGAAAGGCGATGGGCAATTAAAAAGACAGTGCGTCCCTTCATTAAATTTTGCATTCCTTTTAAAACGATTTGTTCTGTACGTGTATCAATAGAAGATGTTGCTTCATCCAAAATCATAACCGGACAACCGCTGACTGCAGCTCTAGCAATAGATAAAAGTTGAGCCTGTCCTTGAGAAATTGAAGAACCATTTCCTTTGATATACGTGTTATATCCTTGAGGCAAACGAGTAATGAAAGAATCTGCATTGGCCAATTTTGCGGCCTCAATACATTCTTCATCGGTTGCATCAAGTCGTCCAAAACGAATATTATCCATAATTGTACCACTGAATAAATTTGTATCTTGAAGTACCATCCCTAATGATCTTCGCAAATCTTTTTTCTTAATCTTATTAATATTAATACCATCATAACGAATTTTACCATCGGCAATATCATAAAACCGATTAATTAAATTGGTAATTGTCGTTTTTCCTGCTCCTGTTGCACCAACAAAGGCAATTTTTTGACCAGGTTTGGCATATAAAGAAACATCATGTAAAACAATCTTATCTGAAACATAACCAAAATCGACATCAAACATACGAATATCTCCTTGAAGTAAGGTATAGGTAATTGAACCATCTGCTGTATGAGGATGTTTCCATGCCCATAAGGTATGTTCTTTTCGATTGCATTCCACGATATTACCTTTTGTATCATATTTACCCATGACTAAAGTAACATAACCTTCATCTATTTCTTTTTCTTCATCTAGTAATTCATAAACACGACTTGTTCCCCCAATCGCCATAGCAATAGGATTGATTTGATTTGAAACTTCGCTTACATTGTTTGTAAATTGACGAACCATTGGTAAAAAAGAAACTATAACACCAATAGAAATAAAACTATTTGAATGATAACCAGTAATCGTAAGTTCTGGAACTTCAAAGATAAACAAAGTGGTAGCAACAACAGCAACTAAAATGTATAAAAAGTTCCCAATATTTCCTAAAATTGGCATTAAAATATTTGCGAATTTATGAGCATCTGTTGATACTTTTTGCAATTCCGTGACGTGCTTTTCAAATTCTTTTTTACATTCTTCTTCATGAGTAAATGATTTTATCACTTTCAAACCATTCATCATTTCCTCTACATATCCTTCTTCTTTGGCTAAAACATGTTGTTGTGCAGTAAAGTTTTTCGCACTTTTACCCCCAATAAATTTAGTAACCAAAAGTATTGCAATTGTTCCTAAAATAACAATAATCGTTAAATAAATAGAAGAAAAAAGCATAATGACAAAGACAGAAATAAAGGTAACACTGCAGATTAAAACTGTCGTAATGGATTGTGCTAATAATTGACGAATGGTATCAACATCATTCGTAAAAGTAGACATAATTTCTCCCTTATCATGCGTATCAAAATATTTAATAGGTAAGTCTTGCATATGTTCAAAAAGTCGACATCTCAATTCATGCATATATTTTTGAGCATATCGAGCAGTAAGTTGGGAATAGATAAAACCACCTGTAAGAGAAATAACATAAGCTGAAATCATAATGACTAAACATTCATAAAATTCTTTAGAAACAACAACAAAACTTCCTTTTTCAATGGCTGTAGCAATCAAGTTTGTTACTTTTTGAATCATCAATGGGGCAACGATTGGACCTAAGGCTGAAATTAAAGTACAAATTGCAGAAATAATTAAAGCAACAGGATGCGCTTTAAAATAATCAGTGATACAACGAAGTAAGACATGTTTTCTTTTGTGTTTTGCTTCTTTCATTATTCTCCCACCTTTCCAATTCGATTTTGAATTTCATATACTTCTTGATAAATTGCATTATTTTTCAGTAATTCTTCATGTGTTCCTATGCCATTGATTTCTCCATTATCCATAACAATAATAAAATCAGCATCTTGAACAGAAGAAACTCTTTGTGCAATGATAATTTTAGTAATCCCAGGAATAAATTCTTTAAATCCTTTGCGAATATACGCATCTGTTTTCGTATCTACCGCACTTGTAGAATCATCTAAAATCAATATTTTTGGATTTTTTAAAAGTGCTCTAGCAATACAGAGCCGTTGCCTTTGTCCGCCAGAAACATTCACTCCACCTTGTTCAATCCATGAATCATATTGTTGAGGAAATTGTTCAACAAAAGCATCGGCTTGAGCAATCTTACAAGCTTCTTTTATTTGTTCATCTGTAGCATCGGCATTACCCCATTTTAAATTGTCTTTAATCGTACCTGAAAATAAAATATTTTTTTGTAGTACCATTGCCACATGATCTCTTAAGGTTTTTACATCATAGTCTTGAACATTCACTCCGCCTACTTTTACCATTCCAACAGAAGTATCATAGAAACGGGAAATTAAATTGACAAGAGTAGATTTAGAAGAACCGGTTCCCCCAATAATACCTACAGTTTGTCCACTTTTAATATGCAAATTAATATTTTTTAAAGCATACTTTTGGGCATCAGGTTTATATTTAAAAGAAACATCTTCAAAATCAATATCCCCATTTGAAACTTCATAAATGGGATGATCATTATTTTTAATAGATGGTACTTCCATTAAAACTTCATAGACACGATTGATTGCGGGAACAGACATGATAATCATAAATAAAACCATTGCAACCATCATTAGAGAAGATAATACCTGTGCAGAATAAGTAATCATTGCGGATAAATTGCCTACTCCAAATGGAGCATTTTTTGGACCAAACTCAATTCCTTGCGAAATGGCAAGCATACTGCCTAAAAATAGTATCAAACACATAGACATATACATAACTGCTTGCATAGCAGGATTAACCGCATTCATAATTTGTTCAACTTTTTCAAATCCTTTGCCCATTACACCTGATTCATGAGCAAATTTTTCTTTTTGATAATCTTCACGAGCATAGGTTTTCACTACACGCATTCCGCGAACATTTTCTTCTGTTAATTCATTTAAATCATCGTATTTCCTAAACAACTTAATAAATAATTTAGTTGCAATGGGAATTAAAATACTTAAAATAATGACGATAAATGGAATCGTAATTAAAAAAATCCAAGAAATTTGTGGAGCGACAACTAAAGCCATTACAAAAGAGAAAATAAACATAAATGGAGCTCTAACGGCAATCCGAATTAAAAGCATAAAAGCCATTTGGATATTACTAATATCTGTTGTCTGTCGGGTAATTAAAGATGAAGATGAAAATTTATCAATGTTATGAAAAGAATAAGCCGTAATTTTTTCAAATTCATCAGTACGTAAATTTTTAGCAAAACCGGCAGAAGCAATTGCACTCATCCGACCTGCTAAAATACCACAAATTAAAGATAGAATCCCTAAAACTAATAAAATTGAACCATAAATGATAACACCATTTAAAGCTTCTTGTTTCAAAGTTTCTGTTACTTCAACACCAATAAAACTTTGCAAAAGAGAAATTAACCGACTCATAATGTAAGGTATAATACATTCTAAAATTGTTTCTACTAAAACAAAACCAATCGATAAATAAGCGTATTTTCGATATTCTCGAGTGGAATGTAGTAAATACTTAAATTTATAAATAAAACTCAATTTTCTTTCTTTTTTTTGTTCCATATTTTTCCTCCTTTTTAATTCATCTTTGTCTCAATAAAGAACTTTTGCTTTAGAAATGAATTATTTGCATAAACTATCTCTATTTTGTTTTACTTATTTTTTATCATCTCTCACCACTTTTGCGCAAACTTCGTATACAATATTACTCCATATAGTTAACTTTCTTATTAGTTTTTAATGCATATTCTATTTCAGACTTGGTACTTGAACCAATGTATCCATTTTTATTTATAACAAATATTTCATCTGCCATATCTATTTTTCTTTTATGCATATCATCAAGCATTTTTTTGATATTTTCTGTCCAAACTTCATCATCACCGCTATGTCCAAAAAGTCCAACCGAAATTACAATATTTCCTTCCAAAGTCAATCTTTTTTGTTCTATTAGAAATTCATCTTTAAACTTCGTGCTTCCACACAAAGTAATAACCTTATATTTTCCAACCATTTTAATTCCTCCTCCTTAAAAAACTTTTTAGTTAGTAAACTCATACCTATTAAACTATTTTAATACAAATATCTACAGCAAGAGCATTTTCTCTACCCTACACTTCTATTATTACAAATTAAAAAGCATAGAATTTTATTTCAATGCTTTATTTGTTTTGTACGTGTAATAATGCAAACTGAATTATACTATTCGCAATATTGATATGTCCATCCGTTTATTAGTTTAAATTTTTCTATAACACTTGTTTCATAAATAAATGTGTAGTTAGATACATTTTCTTTAGAATACATTACTAATATTCCTTTATCTTTGTCATAATTACCATCTAAATCAGTAATTACCCAAATAACTATATCATAATATGTATACTCCTTAGCATATGGATCCCATTTATTCCATTCTAATTTATCATAATATGCATGATTACCAATAACTTGATGTAATATTTTTCCTTCGGAGTCAACTTGTAAAATAGTATTATATCTGTATGGATTAGATGAAGGATTTATAAAATTTAATGTTTTTGTATATTCATTTAAAATTTCATTGCATTGATCTTTATTCAATTGAAGTGTATCTTTTTCAATAACTTTATGATTAGTAATTGAATATGAAACACATTTTTTTAAATCAATTGGTTTATTCCAATCATTATCATTTTTTAATTTTTCCCTAACAGATAAGTAAAAATCATATGTTTTATTCTTTAAATGATTTTTTTCTACTCCTTCATAGCAACATTCAGAGTCTATATATGTTAACGCATAATTTTTGTCCGGATAAAAAAACGTACTTGTATCGTCATAAGCTTGATTTATTAGTAATGCAAAAACTCTATTACTATAATCTTCACAATAAGAATAGAGAATTCGTCCATAATCATCTTGTTCCCAAATATAAATATCAGCATCATATGCGCCTTCTCCATGATGCATACATCCCACTGAATTTGGTATGCTGTATATTGCAGTGGTATATAATTCTTTATGTTCTCCTCTATATGGCCATGGATTTTCTTTATTAAGAAAACATCCAGATAATCCAAACAAACTAATTAACAATAAAAATACTGATATTAATTTTTTCATAAATATTCACCACCTTATCTTTACCTTTTTTATCCGTTTTATTTCGATAATTTGATCTTAAACTTCACATATATTATATCATATTTAACTTAAATAATAAATTAATACACAAGAACAATTGAAATATAAAATAATAAAATTTCATAATTGCTTTTGGTTATTTTAGACCATTTTTTCTCTAAAAACTAAAAATGTTTTGATATTTTTAGTATCAAAACTTAACTTTCATATTGGCAAGGACGATACATTTTGATACAAATGCACACCCTATCTTAAAATTTGCACACCTTAATGTGTTCTGCATACCCCTAATAATTGTAATTTAGTGAATAGTTTGTGCTGTAATAATTGTATATCTATATGACTTAATAGTTTTTTATATATTAATTGTCTTATTTCTTAAGACTGCTTACGTTTTTTCTACAACGAAAGCAGTTTTTTACTGGAACACAGCAAGTTTATAGTTTTATTAGGTTCTAAATAAACTGCCATTTCAATAAACCACAATTGCTTTTAAACATCCAAGAAAACGAATTCAATTTAAGAATTACTCCTACACATAACTAACAATTTGGATAAATAATCTCTATAGAAATATATGCAGGATAAATCCTAAATTCAATATTTTCTTTTGAATAGCAAACATCTAAACCTGAGTAATGATCTAAATATTCAAATTCTAAATTTTTGGATGTCTTTCGTATTTCCCATTCACTTGAATTCATCGTTAAACCGAATACTTTAACGCTAGGATCAGTTATGTAAATAGTAGAGGCGCTCCAAACATTTTCTATAAAAGAAAAATAATACCTCGCACACTCTTTAGGAAAAATCACTGAACCATATATATTACTTTGAAAACTACAGTTTGAATCTAAATAAACGATTCTTTCTTCACTCTTTTCATATATTTTTGATGTGTCGATTCCATTAATATCTATAGTTTCACCTACTCAATAATCTAGATTATAATCATTTGGTCTAACAGTTATATCTATGCTCGTACAACCAGCCAAAGAAAAATATAATAAACTTAATAAAATAAAATTAATTTTTTTCAAAATAATTTACCTCCCTTTAATACATAATATTAAGTGACCTAATGGTATAAAAACCTTAAGTTTCAATAGTTTTTGATACTTTTCATACATTTCATTATACCTATTTTCAAGTGATACATACTTTTCTTTAAACTCACTTTGTGGAAGTGTTGAACTTGCGTAATCTGCAACAAAAGTTTTTACTTTTTCTGCAATGATATTGACTTCCGCTAATTTCTTTTGAATATTAAGTTCTAATTCCTCAAAGTCAACTAGTTCTTCCGTCATTTCAATGCAGTCTTGAATAATCTTTTCTCGATTGCTCATTAATTGGTTATATAATATATAAAACATTTACTTGATTATTCCTTCGTTTAATGTTGGAGTTTGACATTTGCCATCAGTTCTAACAATATAGCCGCATATTCTTGAATCATCATATGGGATTATATATTTTCATCTAAGAAATACTTAATTGTAGCTTCCAGTAAATCTAAATATAAGTCATAAAAAGGATTACCCTTTAGCTTAATATTTCTTTCAAGAGTAAGTATATTGTATTCAATGAATCATTAAATAATTTATTCATCTTCTACAACCTCTTATACTATCAATATCAATGTTAATACCATATCTTTCATTTATAACTTTATAAAGTTCAGTGTAATCAACCCTAGGCACATATGGATAAGAATTAGCCTTCTTATATGCAAATAGACTGCCTACTACTTTATTAAGAGATGAAAAACCAACCCAAGTATTTATTCTATCTAAGAATAATTCATTACAATATCTAGTTTCTTTGCTAGTTAACTGTTGAATCTTATATATGTATTTATCATTAGGATGATATTTAATTTCTGGTCCTGTTTGCTCATACACATATTGATTTGTATTTGGTGCAAATAAATTTTCATTCGGCATCATAGTCAGCGTTTCTAAATCAGGCATTTTGTAATAGTTTTTATATGCTTCTCTAAACTTGTAGAAAGGATCTATTTCAACAATCATTCTCTTTGCAGAAATTGGAAACATCATAAAATTCTCACTAAAATTATGGTGTAGATACATATTTCTATATATTTCCATCTTCATCCGTTCATCTGTTTCTTGTTTCATTAATTCCAATAAGAAATTCGTTTTTTTAAGGTTATGAACAGTAACACCATTCCAGCCTTTTTCATTTTCAGAAGACATTCCGATATCTGTGATAACAAACTCATCTCTATCAAAATTTGAATCCCAGAAGGCTACATACCCATTATTTATTACTTCTGCCCACCTATGAGCAGGATAAGTTTTGTTTGGATGTTTTAATATATCCTGTGGCGTTCCATCAGAATCTAAGATGACATTCAACGTTCTCATCCAATACTCAAATGGTGTTTCTCCTTCAATCACTTTTTCATCAAAAGGTTTAGGTATTGAATTTTTCTTTATTTCTTCCTGGGTTAATCCGAATGCAGATGCATTTTTTAAGGCATATTCTTGTGCATCTTCATAGTATCTACGTTCTTTTTGAAGAAATTCTTCATTGCCATAACTTCTAATAACTGAAATAAGCAAAAACTTTTTAACAATTCTTAATTCATCTCTAGATAGACTTATTTCATTCTCGCATTTCATTAATTTATTAGCAAATAAATTACCAAATTGAGACTCTATTCTTTTGTTGAGTTTATCCTCAACTTCATCAGTGTAAAAACCTCTTTTAGAGAAGACTTTATTTATATTAGCATTTTCAATATATTCGCCAGTCCGAACATTAAACAAACAGAGTCTCTCTCCAAACTTCTTTAATGTCTGTTTAGGAACATAATGTGAATTTCTACTCATATATAAAACCTCCTCTCATAATTCATCTATTAAAGAATTAAATCATTATATATCTTGCTAATAACTTGTTTATTTCATCCTCGGTATAAATCTTTTTCAGTATATATTCCTGATAGAATAGGTCCACTTCAATCGCTCTCCACAATTGCTTTAACATCTTAATATAACTAATATAATCATTTTCTATAACTTTAGTTGCATTAACTAAATCAGACCTTTTATATTCATAATCGTTGAAATAATCATTTATTTGAGGACATATAAAATTTATTGTTCCGCATATTCCTAGTTATTCATGTTGATTACAATCTTTATTTCTTGATTCTTCAACTATTTTAATATGTAAATTTATGGGCAGGTATGCCATTATCTTATTTAATTCACTCTCTTATAGTTACTACCTTTACCCCAAGATACTTTGCAGCATCTTCAATGCTTATCCATGCGTCAGTAATTACTTTATCCATATGTATACCTCAATTTCACAATCAAAAATATTATATCAGTAATTGTCAAAAAAATCAAGATATGGGGATATTATTTTATCATATTTCATAATATTTGATGATGCTTGCTGCTATATTCTTTATCCATATTTTGTAATATCAATCACCAGCGAGGCTTAGCCTCACCATTCGTCTTTAATATTTTTAATAATCATTTAAGAACAAACAATTTCAACAAAATGGAATACTCAAAAAAGTAATCGTTAAATCTTGCCTGCTTTCGCCACTGTTTACTTATGTTTTCAAGGTCCGACAAAACCTCGAAATGAAGAAAAAAAGCCAATTAAGAGTAAGACCTATTTAACCTAAAAATATAGCCTCGATTATAAATCCTATTTTACACCATTTTGAACAACTCCAATAACTAAAAAAGCCCTAAAATACTTACGTTTTTTAGGACTTTAAAGGCAAAATAGCCTTTTAGGCTTTATTACATGGTGCAATCGATGAGACTCGAACTCACACGTCCATTTGAACACTACCCCCTCAAAGTAGCGCGTCTACCTATTCCGCCACGATTGCATAAACAATTTTCTATTTAAGAAAATTGCTAATTAATTTCAGTAACATCATCTGGATAGTATGTGTTAACTTCACTATGAATATCATCACTTGCTATTTGGGCAAGAGGTAATTTTATATATGTTACTTCTGCCTCTGCCAAAATATTTCCATCCATATCATAAATTTTTGCATCACCAACAAATCCTCTTTTAGTATTTTTAATAATTTTACCAACTGCTTTCAATTTAACATCATACAGAACAATTTTTCTAAATTTAACTTTTAAATCCATTGTGACACCCCATGTTGTTGGTTCTGTAATCCAGATAGCTCTTCCTGCAACTTCATCTAACATAGCGGTAATCAAACCACCATGAGTACGCCCAGGATAACTTTGATGTATTGATTTGTATTCAAAAATACTTACTAAACTACCATCTTCCATCTCATAAAATGGTGCTTTTAGTCCAAAAGGATTATCCATTCCACAAATGTAACACATTTTACTATTTGTTTGCTTTTTTAAAACCTTCATCTTTTAACCTCTATGTATTAATTTACAATTTTTTTCGTATGATAGAATATAGGAGGGATTTCATTTGAACAATAATTACGAAGAATTCAAAGAAGCTGTCAAATCCTTCTCCAACTGGTTAGATTCCATCCCACCTTATGAATATAGTTTGACCGGTGTTATCATAGCATATATTATAGCACCAAATCTAACAAATAATGCCCAAAATGCTTTTGGAAATTGGCTAGAACTAGTTGGACAAATTATTTTAACTATTTCTGCTCAAGCAAGTGCAACACCCGAGACGGGTCAATATAATCGACTACTTGCAGACGTTGAAAATCTAAAAGCAGAAATTGAAAGATTAAAAAATAGAAATTAAATATTTTTCCAATAAGGTAACGAAGCCTTTTGATAAATATTCTCATTATAATATTTTATTTCGTTTTTATCATATTCGTCCATATCTAATAATAATTCATCTAATTTTTTACTTTTTATTTTCAACTTATTTATCACTTGCGATAATAAAACAATTCTTGATATTTCATAACGATAAAAAGGATAATTTTCCTCTAACATTTCTTTTGCAAATTCTCCACTAAATCTTTCATCGTTTAATAGATAAAAATATGCATAAAAATAAACAATATGCGAACAAGTATATTTTCCACTTTTGTTAATTACTGATAAAATAATATTTTTAGCCTCATCTATCTCTACATCAGTACCAATCCCACTAATTTTAGCATAAGCATAATATCCATAAGCGCAATCACAATCGGGTTCTATCACTTTTTTTATTTTCTCATAAGCCTTTTGGTAATAATGAAAAGCCTTTTGACTATTATTAGATAATTCTAAACATCTTGCATATAGGCTTAACGTACAAGAATCATCTCCATACTCATTCAGACATTGTTCAATTATTTTTTTGCCCTTTTTCAAATTTTGATGATAACCATTTTCTTGGTAAATATATCTAATAGCAACCTTTCGCTTAGACCACACTGAATCACCTTGTAGTGCATTCTTTTCATTTTTTTTAATAATTTTATTCATTTTTTTAGAATTTGTATAATTACAAATAGAATCATAGTATTCAAGTTCATCAATATATCCTAATTCATAAGCTTGATAATAGTACTTGATAATTTCATCATATGGTTTATTTATTCTCAATGCTGTTTCCGCAAGATTAAAATAAATTATTCCTTCTGCTCTTGTTTGAATAATCGTTTGTAAAAATTGATAGTTATCCTCTTCCCTTTTTAACATTCGATTCACTTTTAAAATATCAAGCATAATCCCATTGTTAGGAAATAATTCATAAGCTTCACGAAAACAATTGAGTGTCATTTCTATTTTATTACTATCCATATCTAGTAATAATGCACCTTCCATATACTTCAATTTCCAAGATTGATGATTATGAAGATAAGGAATGATTAAATCTAAAGCTTTTTGATACTCTTTAGCATCATCATATACTTTAACCTTTTCCATAATCATATCTTCCTCATTGTCTTCAGTTTTCATCGTATCAATTATTTCTAAAGCTTTAGTATAATCTTTTTTAATGGTATATCCCTCAATCAATAAAGTTTTGACTGAATAATCGTGCTCCTCATATTGTAAACATATTTCAGCATTATAAATAGCCTCATCAACTAAAGCAATATGATCTGTTTTATAATACTTTTTCATTGCTAAACGAGCCTTTAAATAGTATACAACTCCACTATGACCGAAACTACTTACAAGATGATCAATTTCCTGAGAAGCCTCGTCAAATTTTTCTAAAGAAATCAAAATATCACATTTGCAAATTAGATAATCCAGTTCCTCTTCTAACTCCTTATCCTTTAAGCATTCATTGATCATTTTCAAGGCTTCTTCTAAATCCTCATCGTTTCCTCTTCTAGCATAAGCCCTAGATAACGCAAAATAAATCTCATTAGCAAATGGTGTATCATTTATAATAGCCAATTTTCCATATTTTATAACCTCATCTATCATATCTAATTCATCATAAACAAGAGTAAGAAAAGAATATGAAATTTTAGCATATTTTGTTTTTTTATTGATTAACTCTTTCAAATCATTAATAGTATTTTCAAAATGTTCTTTTAAGCGCGAAATATCAATCATAGCCCTACTATATCTAGCATCATTTTCTAATGCCTTATCACCAATAAGATTTGAAAAGGCTTCATACGCTTCTTTATATTTTTCCTCTTCAACTAATTGAAAAGCTTTTATTATGTCATTCATCATATCACCTAATATTTTTTCATTTCCATTTCATGGTCTTTTTTCTTCAAATCTTCACGTTTATCATAAAGTTTTTTACCTCTTGCCAAAGCAATTTCAATTTTGGCTAAACCATTTTTTAAATAAATTTTAGTTGGAATAATCGTATAACCATCTTTAGCTATTTTAGTTGTTAATCTAACAATTTCAATTTTATGCATTAATAATTTTCTTGTTTGATCAGGACGATGATTGAAGAGATTTCCCATTTCATATTTTGAAATATTCATACCATTTATAAAAATTTCACCATGTTTAATATAACAAAAACTATCTTGTAAATTAACTTTACCATTTCTAATTGCCTTGATTTCAGTACCAGTTAAAACAATTCCACATTCATATTTTTCATCAATAAAATAATCATGAAATGCTTTTTTATTTTGAGAAATAATTTTTTCTAACGCATTATTTGCCATTTCATTTGTCCTTCCTTAAAAGTCTAAATTCAACTGCTCTTTTCTCCAAATTCGTTTTTATCACTCGCACAATTACTTTATCACCAATTTGATAAACCTTACGAGTTTTTTCTCCTTTTACTCTTCCTTTTAATTCATCAATTTCATAATAATCATCAGTCATTTGATTATATTTTACTAAACCTTCTACTGTATTGTCAAGCATAATATATAGTCCATATTGCGTGATTGAAGAAAGAATTCCTTTAAAGGTTTCACCAATAAAATTGCTCATATACTCGGTTTTCTTCAAATCCACACAATCTCTTTCTAACACTTCTGCTTTTCTTTCAGTTAAACTAGCCTGAATAGCAGATTTATTTACTTTTTCCATAAAATAAGAGACAGGATTTGTAGCAAACGTTTCTTTTTTTCCAAGCATAAATTCTTTGATTAAACGATGCACAAGCAAATCTGGATATCTTCTAATTGGTGAAGTAAAATGTGTATAACAACTACTTGCTAGACCAAAATGACCTATATTGGTCTCTTGATATTTAGCCTTTGTCATACTTCTAATCATTAGTCTAGAAACAATAGCATCTTTCATTTTCTCACTTTTAGTTCTCGTTTCATTTTCCATATCAAGTAAAATTTGTTGAAGGGTTTTTGGTAAAGCTTTTTTGTTTTTTATTTTCATATCATAACCAAATTGGTCTAATGCTAGAAGAAGTCTTGTAAGTTTTTCATCTTTCGGTTCTTCATGAACACGATAAATGAAAGGTACATCAAGCCATGTCATTGCTTGAGCAACTGTTTCATTAGCAACTAGCATAAATTCTTCAATTAATTTTTCAGCAGTTCTTCTTATTCGAACCTCTATTTGTATAACTTTACCATTTTCATCTAAGATAAGTTTAGGTTCTAATGATTCAAATTCAAAAGAACCTCTTTTCAATCGCATATTATTAAGAATTTTAGCCAATTCTTCCATATTTTGTAAAAGAGGAACAATATCTTGATATTTAGAAATCAATTCTTTATCATTATCTTCTAAAATTTGATTGACAGCAGTATAAGTCATTCGATGATTGCTATGAATTATTGCTTCAAATATCTCATAATTGACAACTTTACCACTACTATCTATTTCCATCTCGCAAGCCATTACTAACCTATCCACTTTTTCATTCAAAGAACATATGCCATTAGATAGTTTTTTAGGAAGCATTGGAATAACCCGATCTGGTAAATAAACACTAGTTCCTCTTTCATATGCTTCTATATCAAGAAAAGATTGTTCTTTAACATAGTTAGCCACATCGGCAATATAAACCCCTAGTAAATAATGACCATTATCTAATTTTTCAACACAAATAGCATCATCTAAATCCTTCGCATCATCACCATCTATTGTAATAATGGGTTTATTCCTTAAATCCCTTCTTTTAGGATTTTTAGTCATTTCTTCATTGACATTTATACTAGTAGGAATTACTTGAAGTTCTTCAACCGCCTCATTTGAAAATTCAGTTCTAATATTTTTAGCTAAAACTAATCCAGTTATATCTAATCCTGGTAAATTTTTATTTCCATACGATTTTATGATTACTCCATCTGCTGTATGATTTTGACAAAATGTATCAATTTTAACCTTTACGATATCTCCACTAACAGCATGATTGATATCTTCTTTTTTAACAAAAACTTGTAAATGGATTTTATAATCAAGAGGTTTAACAACATATTTACCATGATATTTACTAATAATACCAACTAATTCCGTATTATTTCTTTTAACAATTTCTAAAACTTCACCTTCAAGCCGTCCTTTAGAATCAAAATTGTATTTGACCATAACTTCATCATAAGTTAGTGCTCCATTTAAAGCACTATATGGAATAAAAATACTACCATATTCAGTATCTAAAAAAGCAAAGCCAGCATCTTTTACATCAATAATCCCATATGCTATATTAAAATATGCCAAAGGTGCAAATTGACCTTTAGAATTATAAATTATTAACTTTTCATCGACCATTTGATTTAATGTTTTAGCAAGCAAAGTAAAATCGCTAGCCGAATTAAGATTTAACAGATTATACAATTCATCAATATTTAAAGGTAAATAATCCTTTTTATTCATTATATCTAAAATTTGATTTTTCATAATCATAAATCTCCTTTTTAAAATAAAAAGGGCACTTTATTGGCCCTTTGTGATTTTATAGTTTTGGTAAAATTACTACAACAATTGCGACAACAAAAAAAACAATTGAAAGAACTGTTGTAATTTGATTAATAACTTTTTCAGCACCTCTTTGTTTCTGCTTTGCCATTTCTGATTTTGCCCCTGAAAATGCACTAGATGCATCATCTTTTGAGTTTTGTAATACAATAATTAGCGTTAAAGCCAAAGAGATAACTAATAATAAATAATCATACCAATGCATTGCACCCATATACGTGGCCTCCTATTTGACATTTTAATATATACTAAACAACGTAAATGTATTATATCATAAAATTCATTTTAATTCTACTAATTTACTAATTTATTTTTTTATAGCATATTTAACAACGTCATCAACACTTTCAACGGGAATAATATTTAGGCTATTTTTGACACTATCTGGTACTTCTTCCAAATCCTTAGTATTATCTTTAGGAATTAAAATGGTTTTAAGTCCACTTCTATGTGCCGCAATAGATTTTTCTCGTAATCCGCCAATTGGTAAAACTCTACCTCTTAGCGTAACCTCGCCTGTCATTCCTACACAATGATCAACTTTTTTACCATTAAAGGTTGAAATAATTGCTGTAGCAATTGTAATACCTGCAGATGGACCATCTTTAGGAATTGCCCCTTCTGGTACATGAATATGTAAATCACTTTGTTTAAAAACATCAGGATTAATATCAAACTTTTCAGCATTTGTTTTAACATAACTTAAAGCAGCTTGGGCAGATTCTTTCATTACATCACCAAGTTTACCTGTTAGAACAAGTCTACCTTCACCTTTATAATGAGTTGCCTCCACTGACAAAGTATCACCACCAAATTGAGTATAAGCAAGTCCTGTAACAACACCTATTTGATCTAATTCTTCAGTCATATTATGAGTATATTTTGGTCTTCCTAAAAATTCTTCAATATTATCAACTGTAATATCAACTTTGTCTAAATGATCAATCAAAATTGTTTTTATGGCTTTGCGAACTAAAGTTCCAATCATTCTTTCTAATTCACGAACTCCTGCTTCTCGAGTATACTCTTGAATAATTTTATAAATCGCTTGATCACTAATTGTAAAGGATGCTTCATCTAATCCATTATTTAACAATTGTTTTTTAACAAGATGACGTTTGGCAATTTCAAACTTCTCATACTCAGTATAACTAGATACTTCTACAATTTCAAGTCTATCTCGCAAAGGTGCAGGTATATTTCCTAAATAGTTTGCTGTAGCAATGAAAAAAACATTTGATAAATCATAAGGTTCTTCAAGATAATGATCGCTAAAATAGCGATTTTGTTCTGAATCTAAAACTTCTAACATTGCACTAGTTGGATCACCTTTATAGTCACTAGACATTTTATCAATTTCATCTAAAAGAAAAACGGGATTATTTGTACCTGCTTTGGCCATTGATTGTAAAATTCTTCCAGGCAAAGCTCCAAGATATGTTCTTCTATGCCCCCTAATTTCTGATTCATCTTTGACACCACCTAAGGCTTGTTTAACAAATTGTTTATTTAAAGCCTTGGCAATACTTCTTGCAAGTGAAGTTTTACCAACACCAGGAGGACCTACTAAACATAAAATGGTCTGAGGATTTTTATGATTCATTATTTTGACCGCTAAATATTCTAAAATTCGGTCTTTTACTAAATCAAGTCCATAGTGATCTTTATCTAATTCAGCTTTGGCAATATTGATATCCTCACAATCAACTGATTGCTTACTCCAAGGAAGTTCAATCATAAAATCTAAATATTTACGAATTACCCCTGATTCAGGTGAACTACCAGGCATCGAAACATATCTATTCAGTTCAATAAGAGCCTTTTCTTCAATAGTTTTGGGCATACCGGCAGACTGAATTTTTTTTCTAAGTTCATCTATTTCATTTTCACGTTTTGCTTTTTCGCCAAGTTCTTCTTGAATTGCCTTCATTTTCTCACGCAAATAGTATTCTTTTTGCGATTCGCTTATACTTTTTTTTACTTCATTTTCAATTTTAGTTTCTAATTCTTTAAACATTTGTTGCTTATATAAATCTTCTAAAAGTGAGGAAAGACGACTGGTAATGTCTAATTCAAATAAATATTTTAATTTTGACGACAAATCAATATTTAAATTGTGAGCAACAATATCTGTAAACTCATCATAACTTACAGCTTTACTTAAAAGATTATTATTTTCTTTAGTCAAAACAACATCCAATCCTGTTTTAATCATAAATTTTTTAATTAAACCATATGTAGCATCATCCTTAATGTTATCAGATGATATAGATGGAGTTGTCACGATATCAACTAAAAATCCTGTCGATGAAGTTAAGAAACCCTTAATATCGCATCTTACAATAGTCTGAAATTTAACTCTTCTAGTTCCACTAGGACTTGTCATATTCAGTGCGATTTTAGCCACTACAGCTCGTCTATAAAAATCATTTTCAGTAAAATTTGTTTTATTTTTTTCAGGAACTAATAATACTAAATAATTCTTATATTGTTCTGCTACTTTCAAAATTTTTAAATCTATATCATTATTAAAATCAACTCGAACTTCATTATTAGGTAGTGGAACAAAATCCTTAATAACAATTCCTGGCAATTGAGCATCAATTTTTTCTAATCGATTAAACATTTTATCATCCTTTCTAAAAATTTAAAATAACTTAAATTTTTTATTTTATGCATTTATAACTTTTTCTTTTCTTTTTATAATCTTATTTTGATTAATTTCAATTATCTTAGTTCCATCATTCAGTGGTAATTCAAATAATGTATCTAACATCATTTCCTCCACAATTTTTTTAAGTGATCGAGCACCAGTTTTTTCTTTAATTGCTCTTGCGGCAACTTCATCTAAGGCATTATCTAAAAAAGCCAATTCAACATCACATGTTTTGAATATATTTTGATATTGTTTAATAATAGCATTGGATGGTATTGTTAAAATTTGTTTTAATTCACTGGCTGTTAACTCATTCAGTCTTGCAATAATCGGTAATCTTCCTAAAAGTTCAGGAATGATACCATATTTTCTAATTTTATCAAGATAATTAATTTCATCATTAATTTTAGAGGAATTGAAACCCACACTATATTTTGTTTCACCCTCTAATCCTTCAAATGCACCGGCACAAATAAATAAAATATTAGTAGTATCTATTTTTAAACATTCTTGATATGGATGTTTTCTACCTCCTTGAGGAGGAACATTTACAATATTGCCTTCTATAATTTTTAATAAAGCATTTTGAACACCCTCACCAGATACATCTCTTGTTATTGATGGATTTTCACCTTTTCTTGCTAGTTTATCAAATTCATCAATAAAAACTATCCCTTTTTCCGCAAGACTAATATCATAATCCGCATTTTGAATTAATCTTAAAAGAATATTTTCAACATCCTCGCCAACATAACCAGCTTGAGTATAAACAGTAGCATCGCAAATAGCAAGTGGTACTTTAAGAATTTTAGCCATTGTCTTTGCAAGGTGAGTTTTACCAGTTCCAGTTGGTCCAATCATCAAAATATTAGATTTCTCTAAATGAAGAGAAGGATTAGTAATTCTTAAATAATGCAAATATAAAGCAACCGATAAAGTTTTTTTAGCATCTTGTTGCCCTATAACTTCTTTTTCTAAATCCAAATAAATTGATTTAGGTGTTATTTGATTGACTTCAAATTTATATAACTCCCTTTTCTGTTCTTCTTCTTGAAATTCAACTAGTTTATGATATAAATCTAGACAATCAAAACATATACAAGCATTTAATCCTTCAATTCCTAAATTATCAATTGTTATTTCATTATTACAAAATGAACAAAATTTTTGTTTTGCCATATAATAATCACGCTCCATAATTATTATGGAGCGAATTATCTTTTTTATGATTCTTTTTCGTTACTTATTCACTTTTTTGTGTTTTAGTTATTGCATTTGCCTTCAAAAGTTCAATTACTTTATTCGCTTTAACTTGATACGCAACTTGGTTTATACGATATTGTTTTTTGACTTGAGCAATTTTTTTATCCGCATCTTTGTCTTGATCTTTCACACCTGCAATTTTTTTATATTCTGCTTCTATTTCTTTATCAGATGCTTCAATTTTTTCAAGTTCAATAATTTTATCAATCACAAGTTCTTGTAAAAAGGATTTACGCGCATAGTCTTCCGCATTTTTCTTAAAATCATCAAGTGAAGCCATTCCACTATATTGTAACAAAACTTCAACTGGCATTTTGTATTGTTTAGCTTGTTCTTCTACTCTTTTTACTTGATTTTCTACCTCAGAATCAATTAATGATTTGGGAAATTTCGCATAAGATGCTTTACAAACAGCATCAACTAAACTATTTACCAAATGACTTTCTGCTTCTTGTTCTTTTCTCTTTTTTAAATCCGCTTTCACATAATCTAAATACGCATCAACTGTTTGAACTCCAGAAATTTCTAATTCTTTTACCAATTCATCATTTAATTCAGGATATACTTTTCCTTTTACTTCATGAACTTTAACTTTGAAAGTGGCATCTTTACCTGCTAAACTTTCATGATAATCCTTAGGAAAGGTAACATTAACCTCAACTTCATCCTCACTTTTTGCACCAATTAATTGATCTTCAAAGCCAGGTATAAATGATTTTGAACCTAATTCAAGGGGATAATTATCAGCCTTTCCTCCGTCAAAAGCAACACCATTTACAAAACCTTCAAAATCAATAACAACAGTATCCCCATTTTCAGCAGGTGTATCCTTAATGACATTTTCAACTTTAGTATCTAATACCTTTTTAACTTCTTCATCAATATCTTTTTTTAGTACTCTTGTTGAAAGAGGTTTTACTTTAATTCCTTTGTATTCACCAAGATGAACTTCTGGCCATACATCAACCTCAGCTGTATAAGTAAATCCTTTTCCTTTTTCAAGAGAAGAATAATCTAAATCAACTTTCGGTTCATCTGTTGGAAATACTTTTGCCTCCATCACTGCTTTTGGATACGTACTCTCAAAAACAAATTGTAAAGCATCTTGATATAAAGAACTCCAACCATATCTTTGAATAAAAATTGTTTTTGGCATTTTTCCCGGTCTAAAACCATCAGCTTTGACATCTTTTACAACCTTTTCAAAAGCTTTATCTAATGCTTGGTCAAATTCTTCAGCACTAACTTCAACAGTTACTTTAACTGAATTTTCACTTAAGCGTTCTACGTTTACACTCATTTTATTTCTCCTTAAATTTTTTAATATGCTTTATTATTATACTAAATTTCTATGTTTTTTTCAAGTTATAGGCTTTTATTCATATTTAGATAAAACATATTCTTCAACATAGCGAAGTGGCGCAGGTCCACAATCCAAAATATAGGTATGGAACGTTTTATAATCAAAATTGCTTCCTGCTAATTCTTTCACTTTTAGTTGCAAATCTTTAATTTTAAAATAGGTGAAAAAATATGTTTGAAAATTATTAGGAATCTCAACCAATTGCTCAAAAGTTGCTCTAATCGCCTCTTCACTAGCATTTGGATTAAAGTTTAAAATAAAATTTCTTAACTCATTGATATCCCAACCATTATAATGGATTCCCATATCAATTCGTGAATAAATTGCCGCATTGTATTCTTCTTGGAAAATTAAATAATCAACAAAATCATCCGAATATTTTCCCCTTAATAATTCAAAACTAAAAATTTCGGTATAAGTTGCCCAGCCTTCTGAATAACCGGATGATTTTAAAACTTTTCTCAAAATATTAACATCTTTATTTTTAAAGTAAACATTTTGATATAGATGTCCAGGATATCCCTCATGTGCCAATGTTGTATATAAATAGTTATAATCAAGATTGCCATATTCATCTTTAATATCTGCATTGTTTAAATAAATAAATTCTTCCGTAAAATTATCAATCGCACTAGTCATATAAGCAGCTGGACTAAAATTCTCTTCCATTGCTTTATCAATATATTTAACTGTTATCTTAGGTTTAGAAGTAAGTGGCGGAAAATAACTATCAAACGCTGTTTCATAATATGAAAGTTGTTCTTCTGGCGTTTGATTCATCAATTGATAATTCAATACTTCATTTCTAAACTCCTCATCTGTCAAAACTAAATTTTGATAATATGTTAATTTTTCTTCATATATAGCAATTTTATTTTCAATATAGCGAATAGCATCTTCTACTGAAATTTTATAACCCACAGTATCTTGAAAATCAAGTTCATAATACATCTTGCCAATTTCTTCACCTTTAGAATTTATATAATGAGCTAGTCCCATATTGTTCGTTGCTCTACCTTTTAATTTAGGTAACTCTGTTTGTACATAACGATATCCTTCAAGTAATGGTCCCATTACTTTTTCTACATTCGTCTCTTTATATAATGTTTTTTCTTCAGATGTTAAAAAACTACATTCATCAATTTTTTTATTAATTGTTGTAATCATAAAATGTTCTGAACTATCCACTTTTGAAATAAAATTTTGACATTGCATAACCACTTTATCAATTACAAAATCTGGCATTCCATAGCCATTATCAGCCTTTTCAATTTCAAAATTGACATAGGCTTCAAAAGTTTCTGGAACTAAATCTAAATATTTAAAATAATTTTCAATATCTAATTTTGTTCTAAATTTATATTCTACTAAAAGTAATGGTAATTGTGCTTGATATCCAAGATAAGAACCCAAATAATTATTACTTAAATATCCCATTTCCATCGTTTTAGCATTAATATTATCAACTAAATCAACGATGATATTATAAGTCATTTTTTGATCCTCATTTAACTTATTATAATCATATCGTTTAATACTACCAATAGTTAAGTTTATCAGTACCTTACTAGCATCCGATGTTAATCCTGGTGTTGGTAGCGAAGGTTCATAGTGTTCTAAACCAAAATTTTCTGGATGTTCAAATAAAAAATTAGAAGTCATTTCATCGTTACCTATTAATAACATAAAAACTTGATTAGCAACATCATCAAAAGTAGCAGGATCTAGTTCACCTTGACAATTATCACAACTAGCAACACAAAGTGTCAAAACGCTAATTGCAATCACAAAAATAATTTTTTTTAATGCTCGCATAATTTTTTCCTTTCTTTTCTATTCAAATTTTTTAAATAATAATCTCACTTATCTTAGCTTTTTCACACCCTTTATAAGAAAGCACATATAAGTTATTGTTATAGTTGATTAAATTTGTTTCAACATCTTTTCTTATCATTAACTGTTTTTTGGGATATCCTATCGTTTTTCCATTATATTTAATTAGTGCCTCATATTGAGTAAAGCCAATAAAAAAATTCATTAACAAATCTTTATTATTTAATGGTAAACACCAAAATAATTTATTAACAATATTTTCAATATTATCAATTTCTCTAACTTTCTCTACATCTATTCCTATTTTTTTATTAGAAATTGCAACAACACAAAAATCTGCTGAATGGCTGATATTAAAATAAAATAATCTAACCATAGGTTTACCGAGTTTTGTAAAATAAAAATCCAAATCTTTTAAATTTTTATGATAATGTTTTTTTACAATCAAATCTAAACAATACCATGAAAATATTGAAGAATACAATGCTTTCTGATTTTTCTTTCTCAACAAGTAGTCCTTTATTATATCGGGAAATATTTCAATATCGATATGATAATTTTCTCTAATTTTTGCATAATAAATATGTAACATTTTATTCACCTTATAATGACTATCATTTATATTATATCACATTTTTTTAATTTAACTAAAAAGATGCCTTATTATATATAAAAAATGATAAAATAAATAATCATCTTATTCATCGTAAATTTTATTTTAAAAAATAAAATAAATCATTAACAAACTTTTAATTTGCTAATGATTTAAAATAATTTAACTAATTTTTTTTCGATTTCTAAGTTTTATTTTATAAAATACAATAAAAAACATAATGAAAATAATAATAAATCCACCTAAAATTAAATACATTTGCCACACTTCAACTAAATTACCAAAAAAATAAGTATTATAATCAACCGAATTCTTAATATTAGTAACCACTTCATTGGGAAAACCAATTTCTTCCATCTCAAATATGATTCCTCTCATTGTATGATTTCTAATTAATGAAGTTGCATAAGTACTAGGAAAAAATGACAAAATATTTTGAAGAACACTTCCAAATTGTGATATCGGCATATAAGCACCACATATGAAACCATAACCTGAACTTATCATAGTCCCAACTGCTGACATCTGACCTTGAGTTTTAAGAGGATAACAAAGAATAGTCGAAAGAGTAGTACCAAATAAAACTAATAAAACAATATCTAACATAATTAATAAAACATCAATTACTGATAAATACCATCCTACAATCCCCATATATATAAAGCAGACAATCATTGCCAAAAAACAAATAATAGAGGAACTAAAGATGGTGGAAAAATAGTAACTACCAATAATTAGTGGTTTTCTTACTGGAGATGTAATGAAATCATTATTTGCTCCTGTCACCTTATCTTGAATCATAATTAAATTATTACAAAAAGAAATCGTAATACAACTAACCGCAAATAAAGAAGAAAACAATTGACTACTGACAAATCCATTAATCAGTTTATCATCAATTTCAAAACTTTCAGGAAAATTTTGGATAAAAATATCTTTATAAACACGTCCTAAAAAAGTAATATACAAAACAAGCAAAATAATTGGAGTAATTAATGATGAGATTAACATTCCTTTATCTTTAAAAAATAACTTCATATTACGTTTTATCAAATATCCCATTGTTCTCATTATAAACAATCTCCTCCTGTTAAAACCTTTCCTGTTGCCGCAAGAAAAACATCATCCATTTTTCCTTTAGTGATTTCAAAATCAACAAATAAATCAGGATATTTATGAATGAGATGCACTGCTTCTTTTGTATTAGAAACTAATATTCGATAATAGTCATTAATCTTTTGATATGAAAGATGCATTTGTTTGATATCATCTTCACAAATATTATATAAAGTTATAAAATCACCAGTATATTTATTTTTCAAATCTAAAGGAGTTCCACTTGCAACTTTTTTCCCCTCATCAATAATAACAACATAATCGGCATCACTTGCTTCTTCCATATAATGAGTCGTCAAAAAAACTGTCATTTTTAATTCTTTTCTTAAACTTTCAATTGCATTCCATACAAGAGTTCTTGTACGTGGATCTAATCCTGTCGTAGGTTCATCTAAAATTAAAATTTTAGGATTATGAATAATTGCTCTTGCAATATCAATTCTTCTTTTTTGACCACCAGATAATTTACCATATGGACGATCTAATAAATTTTCAAAATTTAAAATTTTAGAAACTTTTTTCAGTTGCTCAATAAATTTTTCCTTATAAATTCCATATAAAGCAGCTCTACTTTCCAAATTATCGTATACAGTCAATGATTTATCCAAAACCGAATCTTGGAAAACAATGCCGATTTCTTTTTTGATTAAACTAACATTTGATATTTTATCAATATCATAACCATCAATTATAATTTGACCACTATCTTTTTCAAGTTGTCCACACATAATTGAAATAGTAGTGCTCTTTCCTGCACCATTTATTCCTAAAAAGGCAAATAATTCACCTTCTTCAACACAAAAACTCAAATCATCTACTGCTTTTATTTTACCAAAACTTTTATTAAGATGATTTATCTCAATTATTTTATCCATATATTTCTACCTATTAAAAATTACACGTTCATTATTAAACATTTTAGTCAATAAGAAAACACCAAGTCCAATATAAACTATATTACTCGTTATACAAATAAGAAAAGAAACGGGATCTATTGTAATACTAAATACACCAATTAAACACTGAACAATATTATAAATAGGAATGATATACAACAATTTATTACTAGTAGCCGTCGTTGACATAAAATTAGTAATACCAACTAGCAACACTATCATCATCAGAGGTATTGCATAGGATGTTGCTTCTTTGACACTTTTTGCAAAAGTTGAAACAATTGTAAGAAGCGTTGTAAATAATAATACTGTCATAACAATCAAAACTAACATCAAAAGAATCGTTGATAAACCATATGCTTGAAATGAAAAATCTGTTCCCATTAATTTTGGCAATGATAGCATTAAACCTAAAAAACTTACAAGCGCTGAAACTAAAGAAGTAATTCCAAGTGACAATATTTTTCCAATAGCAATATGACTTCTTTTAGTTGGCGTTATCAATAATGTTGCAATAGTTCCTCTTTCTTTTTCGCCTGCTACAGATTCACTACAAACTCCCATTGCCCCTGAGAAAAGAAAAACCATTAATAAAAAAGGTAGCATCATTGAAATAATTTGAATTGTTGTATCTTCTTTTTTTGCTACATCATATTTAATATCTAAATCCCTGTTAATATCAAATTTATTTGAAATATTACTTTCATATTGATTTAATATTTCTAAATAATAACTATAAAATAAATTAGATGATTCTGAAGTAGAATTATAATATATTTCAATATTAGGTGCCATCTTTCCTGTATCTATATCATAAGCAAGCATCTTTTGATAAAAATCTTCTTCATAAATAATATATAAATCAGCCTCTTTATCTTTTATCTTATCAATAATCTTATCTTTTGATAAATTTTCTTTATTTTTATTGATATTCCAGCCATCTTTATTTAGAAAAGATTGGAACTCTGTTGGCTCATTCTCAACATAAACCGTAAAATCAGTAATCGTAGGTGCTATTTTCTCCATTGAAATATTTCCCATCAAATTATAGATAACAAATATTAAAACTCCAGGTAATACTAAACCTATAATCATTCTTGGATCTGTAAAAAATCTTTTTAATTCTTTTTTTACAATTGTCCATATATTACTCATATTTTTCACCAATCCTTTCATCATATAATTCAAAAAAGACATCTTCTAATGATTTTTCTTTTGTCAAATTTGTTAAACTATCATCTTTAATCATTCTCCCATCAAAGATAATTCCTACACGATCACATAATTTTTCAACAAGTGAAAAAATGTGTGTTGAAAGAATGATTGTCTTTCCTTCTTTTTTTAATTCAATTAAAAAATCTGTAACGGATTTTGCTGTAATAACATCTAACCCATTCGTTGGCTCATCAAAAATAATAATTTCTGGATCATGAACAATTGAAATTACAAGTGAAACCTTTTGTTTCATTCCTGTTGACAAATCACCAATTTTAACCTCTTTAAAATCTTCAATGCCAAATTTTTTAAATAAATAATTTTTTCTTTGCTCTGATAGTGTTTTTTCAATTTTATGAAGAGCAGAAAAATAATCATACAAATAATTAGGAGTAAAAAAATCTTCTAATTTTAACTCACTAGTCAAAAAACCAATTTTTTGGCGAACCATATCAGGGTTTTTGGCAATATCAATACCATCAACAAATACATCACCACTATCTGCTTTAATCAATGTTGATATAATTCTAAGAGTTGTTGTCTTTCCTGCACCATTTGGTCCTAACAAGCCATAAATTTCCCCCTTATATGCTTTGAAAGATAAACCATCTACAGCAATTTTATACAAATCATTCGTTTTATTAATTTTTCGCTGTTTTGCAGTCAATTTAAAAGTTTTCTTCAAATCCTTTACTATTAATATTTCTTCCATCTTTTATCTCCTTCGTAAATAGTAAATCTATTATACTATATTTGTCTTTCTTTTTCAACTCAAATGTATCATTATGTATAAAATGTATTTAATAATAAATATTATAACTGACATTTTAATGTCAGTTATTTTTAAATATAGATCCATCAATCATATAACTCACCCACTCAGCAATGTTTGATGCATGATCAGCAATTCTTTCAATATATTTTGCAATAAGAGTAGTATATATAATATAAGGAATAGCACATTCTGCGTTTTTATCAAAATTAGTCAAATCGAAGACAATCTTAGCATAGATACGATCAACTTCATCATCTAATAAAATTGTTTTCTTAGCTAATTCAATATCTTCATTAACGAAACTGAGAATAGCATCATTTATCATTTTTAAAGCAATTTGAACCATCTTATGAATATTTTCACTATTTTTAATATCAATGGCCTCCAATTTTTGACTAAATTCCATGATATCTTCGGCATGATCACCTATTCTTTCAATATCTGAAACAAGTTTTAAAATAGCAATAACTTCTCGCAAATCTTTGGCAAATAACCTTTCTTTAATTAAAAGGTTAAAACAAATTTCATCAATCAATTCTTCATATTGATTAACAATTTTATCATTAATTATAATTGGTTTTGTTTTTTTGGTATAAAAGGCTACTGCATCAGTAATATTATTTTTTACTTGATCAGCCATTTTTATCAACATTTGCTTTAAATATTTAATCTCACTTTGTAATTGCATCTTATCCAAACCTTCCTGTAATATAATCTTCTGTTTTTTTATTTAAAGGATTACTAAATAAATGAATTGTTTCATTAAATTCCACAATTTCACCTAACATAAAAAATGCTGTATAATCCGAAATTCTACTTGCTTGTTGCATATTATGAGTTACGATTACTATTGTAAAATCCTTTTTTAAACTATTAATTAACTCCTCAATTTTGATAGTTGCGATTGGATCTAACGCTGATGTAGGTTCATCCATTAAAATTACTTCTGGAGCCATTGCAATGCATCTAGCGATGCATAAACGTTGTTGTTGACCACCTGATAATCCTAAAGCATTATCCTTTAAACGATCTTTTACTTCTTCAAAAAGTCCTGCTTTCTTTAATGAATCCTCGACAATCAAGCGTAATTTTTCTTTATTTTTTATGCCTTGGCACCTAGGACCATAAGCAATATTATCAAAAATTGACATAGGAAAAGGATTCGGATTTTGAAAAACCATTCCCACTTTAGTTCTTAAATCAATTGGATTTATTTGATTTATATCCTCTTTTTTATATGTTATGGTTCCTTCTATTGTACAATTTTCAATTAAATCATTCATACGATTGAAACACCTAAGTAAAGTAGATTTACCACAACCTGAAGGACCGATGAAAGCAGTTACTTTATTTTTATAAATATTTAAATCAATATTTTTTAAAACTTGTTTTTCACCATAATTAAGATTAACATTTCTTATTTCAAAAATTGGTAATGTTTTTTGAATATTCTCTTTAGACAGCATTATTTTTCTCCTTATTAAAACATTTTGAAACAATTTTTATTGAAATACTCAAAAGTAAGACTGTTAATAAAATAACAATTGCAATAGCACATGCATGTTCATAATTAGGATTATCTCCTTCAAGTAAAGTCCAAATATGAACAGCTAAAGTTGTAGATTTTTCATTCAAAATTGCTTTATCTTTAATAGCAGTACCAATCGCATAGATAAGGGCTGCCGATTCTCCAATAATTCTTCCAATTGAAAGTAAGGTAGCAGTTAAGATACCATTTAATGCACTAGGTAGGATTACCTTAAAAATTGTTTGAATTTTAGATGCACCCAGTGCCAAAGAAGCATTTCGATAATCTTGTGGAATTGCTTTCAAAGCCTCTTCTGTTGTTTTAATTATAATTGGTAATAAAATAATTGACATTGTAAAAGCCCCTGATATAATACTGCCACCACTTGAATGAATGACCTTATTAAAGATAGGAATAAAGATAATGGCTCCTACTAAACCAAAGATAATCGAAGGAATTCCCGATGTCATATCAATCATTGTTCTAATTAAAGTCGTAAATTTATTATCTTTTGCATATTCATTTAAATATATAGCTCCTCCAACTCCTAATGGTATGGCAATAATAAGTGTTATAATAATGAGATAAATTGTTGTTAGGAGCGAACCACGTATTCCTCCTCCACCTGTTGTAATAATCATATCTGAAATTATTTTTGCTTGATTTAAGCACTCAACCATCTCGGATGCACCCTTTTTAGCAATTGTATAAATTGTTTTGCCATCTTCTTTCATTAAAACTATTTTGGAGATTTGAGAACCTACTTTAATTTTAATTGTTGCACCAGAATTCTTTTCTATTAATTGATTAAAAGGAGAATTTTCATCAATATAGGCAATGGTTACAACATCTAGTCCCTCTGCATCTTTATCGTCTTGTAATGATATTCCCCAAATATTAGAAAAATATGTATTTTCTAATTTGGGATTTGTAAATAATTGCAAGGAATTATGCGTTTTTTCTAGAGAATAAGTTGTTTTTGAATAATTACTAAAAAGTAAATCAAAAGATAAAGTTTTGCTACCTTTTGCAAAAATAAATATAAATAAAGTTATTAAAACAATGAAGCCAAAACTTGAAACAATCCAAGTAATACTATTTAAAATACTATCTTTCATTTTTCGTTTTTTTAATCTTTTGAACAAATTATTATTTGCTACTTGCATTATATCTTTATTCTCCTTTTAATTAAGTTTAAAAGTAAGTTACTACCTAAAATTAACATAATTAGAACAATACCTACACTAAACCTTATATCATATTCCAAACCTTCTGCCTCTGTTAGACCTTGAAGCATTGTAGATGTTAAAGTTTTAGTAGCCTCAAATGGATGAAAATTAGGACCTGAACTAGGATTTCCAGCAACCATTGAAACTGCAGTTGCCTCACCTAATGCTCTACCTATTCCTAATATAACACCAGAAAATATTCCATTTTTAGCACTTGATAAAACAATTTTAAAATTGGTTTGCGTAATGGAGGCTCCAAGTGCAAGAGAACCTTCGATGTATGCTTTTTTGACTGCTTGAATGGAAGAAACCGAAATCATCGTAATCGTTGGAATAATCATTATTGCCAGTACAATTGCAACCGTTAATACCGAAAGCCCTCCAGCACTTTGATACCCAAAAAAATTACTCAACGCTTTTACTATTTTAGTTACAACTCCCATTCCAAACATCCCATAAATAACCGAAGGAATGCTTGATAGTAATTCAATAATATAACTTAAAATTGTACTAATTTTTTTAGGTGCAATTTTTGCGATAAAAAGTGCTGTTAAAATTGAAATTGGAATAGCCATAAGTAGTGATATAATAGTAACATAAATTGTATTGACAATAATAAAACCGATACCATAAATATTAGGATTTTTAAACCATCTACTTCCAAATATAAATTTAATAAAATCAACCTTATAAAAAGCACCATTAATATGATAACTTTTGATAAAAGGAGTTAGCCCCTTTATTAAAATAAACAAAACTATAAAAATAATGACCGATGAACAAATTAAAGTAACTGTTAAAAAGAAATAACGCCAAATTTTATCCATTATACTTTTTTTAATGGTTATATCACTTTGATTGGTTTGCTTTTTCATAAAAACCTCGTAAAACTTTTTCAAACTTAATACCATATGAATGATTTGTATCCTCTTTGGTCAAAACAATTGCGTCTTTAACAAATTTCATTGCTTCTTGGATTGATATATTCATCTCATGAGAAATAAAATATTTTCCAATCATATAACTTAAAAAAATATCTCCTGTGCCATGATAATTACCATTTATTTTTTGCTCTTTGAAGGAAGTAATTTGATGACTATGGTATTGTTTAAATAAAACATAAATTTCATCTTTATTCATTTCTATTCCCGTAATAATCATGTTTGTTAAAAATTTCTTTGTCAATTCATGAATCAGTTCATAAATTCTATTAGGATGATTGATAGCTTGATATTCACAATTCATTAGGAAAAAGGCCTCTGTGACATTTGCCACAATATAATCGGCATAAAAGCACAAAGACCTTAATTTTTCAAGATAATTATCATTAAATCCTTGATATAATTTACCATTATCGGCACAAGCAGGAGTAAAAAATACTAACGTATTTCTCTTTTTAAATAATTTAATGATGGTAATTGTTTTTTCTATTAATTTTGTACTGCCCAAATATCCAATATATATTGCATCAAAACTAATATTATTATCTTGCCAACTTTGACATATCTTATCTATACTTTCTAATAAATCCTGAATATATATATTTTTAAAACCACCTGTATGAGTTGATAAAATCATTGTGGGCAAGATAATTGTTTCAATACCAAAAGTCGATAATATAGGTAAAGCAACACTATTTGAACATTGACCATAACATGATAAGTCTTGAATTGATAATATTTTAGGCATTAGTTATTTGACTTCTTCCCATTTACTATAAGTACCATCATATATTTTTTTAAGCATATCAGCAGTAACCCTATCTAATGGATTAATTTCATTTACAACCGCAACGATTGCATCAACACAAATTTTACCATATGTTCCTTCTGCACCTTGTTCTGTTATTTTAAATTCTCGTGAAGCAAAAGCAATGTGTAGAAAAGTTGCTGAATCTTTTCCTTCTCCTTGAGTAAATTTATAAGCATCTCCTGATCCTGTATGATTATGCTCTGCTACAAAATTACCACATTTAGTAGAAAATTCTCTTGACAATTCGTTAGCTATTTTTTCTACAGATGTTGAACCACCAAATTTAATTGTAATATTTGAATTATCTTCAAGACAAATAGGATAGTTGTCTTTTATTGAATCCCATGATGGTTCATCACCGGTAATATCAACAATTCCATCTTTACTTTGAATTGTTATTAAAGCATCTGATGTTTTTAAAAAAGCAAGAAAAGCTTCAACAATTTTTTGCTCTTTTTCTGTTGCAAATTCGTTTCTAACAATATAGTTAAAATTTCTTGTGAGTTTATAACTTCCATTTAAAACATTTTCTTCAGTTGGAGCAACGCCTTCATAAATTAATCCCTTTAATCCAGAATCTTTAAGGGAAGAAAGTGAAATATAACCTATACCATATTCATCATTCTTAACGCTTTCAACCATGGCACCATTATTTTTAGCTTCTAAAATGCCACTACCTAATACACTATTATCACTTACAGCATCAGTAAAATGAATATTTGTGAAAAAACCATCACGCGTACCACTTGTCTTATCACGAGTGTATAATTGAATTTTAGCACTTGAGTCAAATTTTTCATCATCTTTACAACCAACAATTCCGAATAGGGAAACGGCTAAAAATACTATACATAAAACACTTTTTAAATTTTTCTTCATTTTTTTCTCCTTTAAATATTAAATAATTATTATAAAAGTTATCAATAACTTTTTACGAAAACATTATATCAAATATTTTTTTGTAATTCGTTTATTTTTTTTATTATATTTGTAAAAAAAATGTAAAAAAAGAATCCGTCATAACGGATTCATATTTTATTTCATAATTGGACTAAACTCAACGGTAAACATTGTATATTTTTCATATTCACTCTCAACTGATATTTTCCAACCAGATTGATTTATAATTTTTTTAACGATAGCAAGTCCTAAACCAAATCCTGTACTATGCTCATTATGAGATTTATCAATAGTATAAAATCGATCAAAAATTTTATCTAAATCACCTTGTTTAATGCCATGACCTGTATCTTTAATTTTTAAAATAATTTTATCATCATCTTTTTTTAAATGAATTTCAATTTCACCATTTATTTTATTATATTTAATTGCATTCGTTAAAATATTACTTATAATTTCAAAAATTTTCTCTGTTCTTGATAAGATAAAGAGATTCTCTTCTATCAAGGTCGTAACCTTTAAATTTTTTTCAGGAAAAACAGCCTCAAAATTATGTAAAATATCAATTAAAATCGTACTTATACATACTGGATAATTTGGAAGATTATCACTCTCAAGCAAACTATAATGAATAATATTTTTAATTAAATTACTCAAACGATTTGTTTGTTTCAAGATTATTTCACAAGATTTTTGAATTTTTTCCTTATCAAGATTACCCGTTAAAATCATTTCAGCAAAACCTTTAATACTAGTAAGAGGTGTATTCATTTCATGCGTAACATTAGCAATAAAATCATTTTTAGAATTTTCCATTCTTTTTATTTCAGTTACATCAGTAACTAAAATGACTTTTGCATTTTCGCTTTTAGTAAATCTAATTGCATATTCTTTATCATTTTTTTTCCGATAAAAAAGAAATTGTTCTTCTTGTTCAATACCTTCTAAAATTTCTTGATCATCTTTAAAAAATGGCAAATTTTCCCCCACCTCACTATATCCAAAAAGTTCATTTACAATATTATTTGCTAAAATTAAATGATTATCAAGACCTAAAATGATAATACCATGTTCCATATTGTTTAAAACAATATTTTCAATTTTTTTATCCTCTTTAATTTTTGATATTTTATCATCAATTCTTTCATTCATATTATTGATAATTTTTACAATTTGAGAAAATTCGGGATAAGTACTACTAACTTTTTGACCACTTGCACCTTCAATAGAAAGTTTTTCAATAGGTTTAATGATATAGTCTACTAATATCCAAGTGAATAGCAAACAAACAATGATTTCAATAATAAAAAACCAAATCAGTGATGGAATACTATCAATAAATATTTGACTATATGTTGATGTTTTTACAGCAACCCTAACATATCCATCATTGACACTTTTACAAAAATATACCATCTGTTGTGCTAAAGTATCTGATTTTCTAATGGCAAATCCTTCACCTTCAAGACTTGCAATTTTAACTTCTTCTCTATTTAAATGATTATCAAGTGGTAAATTTTCTTCACTATCACCTACAACTTCACCATTTTTATCTATAAAAGTAACCCTTACTCCATTTAATTTACGAGAATATGATTCTGCACCAGCAACATCCCAAGAAAATTCTTCACTATATTGATTCATATAAATATACAAATTGTTCTTCGCATCTTCTAGAAATTTTTCATAATATATCCGAGATGAAATAATAGAAAAAATAAATGTAGAAGTAAAGATAATGATAATAAATACAAATAAAATTCTTTTTTTCATTTAAATTAGCCTACTTTGTTCTAAATTTATATCCAACACCAAAAATAGTTTCAATTTGAGAAAAACCTAATTTTCGAAGTCTTAAAATATGGTTATCTATTGTTCGTGATTCACCTAAATAATCATATCCCCAAATTGCATTAATCAAACGCTCTCTTGATAAAACTACATCAGGATTTTCAACAAAATATAAAAGTAACTGATATTCTTTATTATTTAATTCTAATACTTTACCTTTATAAGTAACTTCCATTTTATCTTTATTGATAATTAAATCATCTAAAATTTTTTCTTCATTTACACATCTTCTCAAAGCTGCTTTTACTCTAGCAATTAGTTCAAGCGTACTGAATGGTTTTGTAATATAATCATCAGCACCACTATTTAACCCTTTAACTTTATCTAATTCTTGACTTAAAGCACTTAACATAATGCACTGAATATGAGGATATTTCGCCTTTACCTTTGTTAATACATCTAATCCATTTCCATCTGGTAACATAATATCTAGTAAAATTACTATTGGAAGTTCTTTATCAATGGCCTCTAAAAAATCAGATATTTTAGAAAAACTCTTTATTGATATTTGTGCCATTTCTAATGCCATCGTGACTAATTCACGAATACTTTCATCATCTTCTAATACATATACTTTATAATTCATAACGATCCTATTTTAAGCTATTAACCATCGTATCGGCAATATAATCTAAATGATCTCCGGCTCTTTCTAAATTTGATATTAAATTAATAAAAATACCACTACTTTGAGGCTTACACTTACCTTCTTCCAAACGTTTAATATGACCATTTATTAAAGTACTACGCATATGATCAATTTCATCTTCTAAATCTTTTACTTTGCCAATCAAACTATAATCAGAATATAACATTATTTTTTTAATATTGGCAAATTGCTCCTTTAACATTCCTTGGAGTTTTTTAATTGATTCATATACGGAATCTGAAAATTCAATATTATTATTTATAACTGAACGAGTATATTTCACCATATTATCGGCAATTTCAGCCTCACGAATGAAGTCATTTAAACTATGATGAAGAGCCGAAATTGTTTTTTCATCTTCAATTGTTACATCTTGAGATGATACTTTAACTAAAAAAGTAATAATTTCTCTATTTACTATTTCAATATCAGAAATTTTTTCTTTTATTTCCTCTTCTGCAAGGATACTTTTTTCAACAAATTTTGTTATTGCTAAATCTAAAGTATTCATGGCGAATTCACCAAGTAAAACAGTTTCTTTAATTGCTTGATTAATAGCTATTCCTGGAGTATGAATAAAACGTTCATCAAGATAAGTTGTTTTCTTGTCTTCTTTTTTATCTTTAATTATCAACTCTGATAGTTTTACAAAAACATTAACAAATCCAATAAAAAGAATCGTAGAAACTACATTGAATAAAGTATGGAACATCGCAATTTGAGTAGTTGGCGAACTAAACCATTTTTGGAGCGTATCAACCATAAAATCTTTCCAAATTAATAAAATAATAATAAAAATAATACTACCAAAAATATTAAACAACAAATGAATTAAACTAGCACGTCTAGCATTGACAGAAGCACCAATCGATGAAATTAGAGCAGTAACACAAGTCCCAATATTAGTACCTAAAACGACAAATAAAACAGCATTAGGATCACTACCAATTGTAATTCCCGCCCCAACAATGGAAATTAAAATTGTTGTAACCGCTGATGAACTTTGAACAATTGCTGTAATTCCTGCTCCTATTAAAACCAATAAAAAAGGATTATTGACACTTTGTAAAAGATGAATGACTTGCTCTGATTCTTTCATTGCTTCCATCGAACCAGACATAATTTCAAGTGAAATAAATACAAGTCCTAATCCTGCCAATGATAAACCAATCGTTTTAGTTTTATCCTTTTTCCCTAACATATTCATGAAAATACCTATAAAAGCAAGGATAGCAACATATGCAACAATATCAAAACTTTGTAAAGCCACAATTTGGGCTGTAATCGTAGTTCCGATATTAGCTCCCATAATCATTGTGGTAGCTTGAAATAAATTCATAACACCTGCATTAACAAATCCAACAATCATAACGGTAGTGGCACTAGAACTTTGAATAATTGCAGTGACTAAAGCACCTATCCCAACACCTATAAAACGATTTTTTGAAGTTTTATTAAATAAACGTTTTAACCCAGCACTAGCTAATTTTTCAATGCTTTCTGATAGAACTTTAAAACCCAAAAGAAAAGCTCCCATTCCTCCCAATAATTCAATAATTGCTAATATAATATTGTTCATCTATAAAATACCTCTTTAATTTATCAATTTCCTGAATTTAGTTTTTAACATACTTTGTAATATTTTAACATAAGTTTATTTTTTTTAATATCAATTTACTTTAAATGAAATAAATTTTTAAATAATATCATAACCAATATAAAAAACAAAAGCAATTTCTAATATAAATATTAGAAATTGCTCAATGATTTATGAACCTAAATAAGCTTTTTTAACATTTTCATTATTTAATAGCTCTTCTCCAGTTCCACTTAAAATTATTTTACCAGTTTCAAGTACATAACCTCTATCAGCAATGGATAAAGCCAATTTTGCATTTTGCTCTACTAAAACAATTGTAATACCACTTTCATTTAATTTTTTTATTATTTCAAACACTTCTTTAACAATGATTGGAGCAAGACCCATAGATGGTTCATCTAACAAAATAATCTTTGGTTTGGCCATCATTGCTCTTGCAATAGCTAACATTTGTTGTTCGCCACCAGATAATGTTCCCGCCTTTTGTTTTTTTCTTTCCTTTAGTCTTGGAAAAATATCGTATATTTCATCTAAATCTGCCAAAATTTTTTTTCTTGAATGTCTTTTAAAAGCACCCATTTCTAAATTTTCTTGAACAGTTAAACCAGCAAAAACTTGTCTTCCTTCTGGTACATGTACTAAACCATAACTAGAAATTTTATGTGCTTTAACTTTTAGTAAATCAACGTTTACAAATTTATAATAATTTTTCCGTATTTTTTTAATCTTCAAATAATTCCATTTTGTGATTTTTCCAAAAACTTCCGCCGTTATATCTTCCTCACTTCTAATTTTTTGAAACGCCATCTCAGAAGTATCATATACTTTTAATAATAAATCTGTCATTTTTTTGCCAGCAAAGCGATTTAAAGTTCTCTTATCAGATAGCATCGATAAGTCTAATTTTGCATATGATTCTGGTTCACTTTTTACAAGACCGCTAATGGCTTTTAAAGTTGTTGTCTTGCCGGCTCCATTTGCTCCTATTAAAACCACAATCTCTCCTAAATTTACATCTAAATTTATTTTATCAATTGCTTTAAGATTTCCATAACAAACAGATAAATTTTCTATTTTTAACATTTTCACTCTCCTAAATATGCTTTAATAACCTCTGGATTTTTTTGAATTTCTAGAGGAACTCCTTCAGCAATCAATTCACCAAAATTTAAAACATAAATTCTATCACAAATGCCCATAACAAACTTCATATCATGTTCTATTAATAAAATTGTGGTTTCAAATTTCTCTTGAATTATTTTAATTGTTTTCATTAATTCTTCAGTTTCATGAGGATTCATCCCAGCGGCAGGCTCATCTAAACAAAGTAATCTAGGAAAGGTTGCAAGAGCCCTTGCAATCTCTAATTTTCTTTGCTTTCCATACGGCAAATTTTGTGCAAGTTCATCCTTATATTCTAAAAGTCCCAAAACTTCTAAGATTTCTTGAGCTTTTTGATGGACTTCATTTTCTTCTCTCCAGTATTTTTTAGTTCTAAAAATACTGGAAAATAAACCATATGACATATTATTGTGATATGCTACTTTAACATTTTCTAAAACTGTTAACTGTTTAAATAAACGAATATTTTGAAAGGTTCTTGCAATACCTTTTTGGACCCTTTTATGAGTAACAAGATTTGTAATATCTTCTCCCATTAATTGAATAGTACCCGAAGTTGGCCTATAAAGACCAGTTATCAAATTAAATATCGTCGTCTTACCTGCACCATTTGGTCCAATTAATCCTATTAATTCCTTTTTATGCATTTCCATACTAAAGTTAGAAACCGCTTTTAAACCACCAAATTCAATTGAAAGATTATCAATTACTAAAACTTTACTATCCTGCATCATTGCCTTCATCCTTTTCTATCCTTATTTTAGACTTCGTTTTTTTGTGAAATAATTTTCTTAGTGCATCCCAGGTCAATTCTTTCGTCCCTAATAGTCCTTCTGGCCTAATTAACATTACAACAATTAATATAATACCATATATGAGAAGTTGATATCCACCAGGTGCATTTAAAAGCAATTTATATGAAATAAAGGTTAATAACGCAGTTGATAATAACGTTCCAGTAAAAGAACCTAGGCCTCCTAGAACAATAAAAACCAATAATTCAATTGATCGATCTTGCGAAAAAAGAGATGTACCTAAAAAAGAAGCAAAATGATAGTATAATCCTCCTGCTAATCCAGCAAAAATGGCTGATAACGTAAAAGTAAAGATTTTATATTTTTTAACTGGAATACCTGATGCTTCAGCTGCTATTTCATCTTCTCTAATGGCTAAAATAGCTCTACCATGTCGTGATTTAAAAATCATTATAAAACAAACAAGAGTTATAATTAGAAAACTTGCAAAAATTGGAGTATTACCAGCAATACTTGTATAGTAAGATGGACCATCTACACCATACTTAAACCCATCAATAGTCTGTAAATTATTGGCAATGGAAACAAATACTAAGCCTATACCTAAAGTTATAATCGCAAGATAGTCTCCCTTCATTCTACCAAGAACTGCAAGACCAATTAAATATCCGATAATACCTGTAAAAATGGCCCCTATAATAACCGCAAAAATTACTAAAATGTATCCAGCAAAATGAACTTGACCAGTGCCAACATTATAAAAAATTTCACGCATTTGACTAGCAGTATAATTATTCGTATGCATTACAACTTGATATATTTTTTGTGAAACATAACTTGCAACAATACCACCAACAAGCATAAAGCCACCATGACCTAATACCATTTCTCCAAGACAACCACAAACAATATTTAAAGATAATGCCGCAATAGAAAAAATAATCATCTGAGGAATAATTAATTTTAATGATAACGTTTTGGTTAAAAGGCTTAACACAATTACAAAGATAACACTACAAATGGTATTTAAAAGATATCTTTTATAATTTGGCTTTATTGATTTAGTTTTGTTAAATTCAACTTTTGCTTCCATCTTACACCTTCTCTCCTACCATTTTACCAAGAATTCCCGTTGGTTTAATCATTAAAATCAAAATTAGTAATCCATATACAATAGCTGGCGTCCATGTTGAAGTAACTGGAAAAGCCATAGAAAGTTGTTGTACAATTCCTATTATAAAACCACCAATAACTGCTCCTGGCAAACTACCAATACCCCCAACAACTGCTGCAACAAAAGGAATTAAACCGATTGCCTCAGTACCCACTGAAAATTTAAAATAAGGAATTCTAAGACAGTATACAACTGCTCCAATTCCAGCAAGTGCAGCACCGATTGCAAAAGTTAATGAAATCATTGCATCATTATTTATTCCCATAAGTTTTGCAGCAGAAGGATTTTCTGAGGTTGCTCTCATAGCTTTACCAAACTTAGTTTTGTTAATGAATAGAGTTATTAATAAAACTGTTACTATTGTAATTATAATTGTTATAATTGTCAATTGAAAATCCGTTAAATTTAAAAATTTAGGTGATCCTTTTTGTTCTTGAAATCTTATATTGAAAATAGAATATATAATATAACTCACCCCAATTGCTGTTATGAGAGCAGTTATTTTTTTTGTATTACGTTTTCTTAGAGGATAATATGCTAATTTTTCAGTAATTACTGAAACAATTGCACAAACTAACATTGATACAATTATACATATGACCATTGTAATAGGATTAGCACCAATTAATGCAGCTGTCCCATATGATACAAATGCTCCAATTGTAATAAATTCACCATGAGCAAAATTAATCATTCTAGCAATTCCATATACCATTGTATATCCTATTGCGATAAGTGCATAAATGCTTCCCATTCCAAGACCATTTATAAAACCACTATATAAATTGTTCCACATAATATTCTCCTTAACCTTATTTTAAAAATAGCATAGAAGAATCTATGCTATAATTTATTTATTATTCAACTGTTGTATAATATTTGTAATTTTTATTTTCAAAAGTCATCACAACAGCCGGCTTCACCGCATTACCATTTGCGGCAAAGGTAATTCTACCAGTAACAACATCAGCATAAAAATTACTACTGGTTAATACTTCTAAAACCTTATCAAATTCAATTGATTTCGCTTCTTCAACAGCTTTTTTATAAATATATACGGCATCATATCCAAGTGCAGCGAATGAAGTTGGATTTTCATTATATTTAGATTTATAAGAATTAACAAAATTATTTACAACAGCTTCATTAGAATCTACTGCAAAATGATTACTAAAATAACAATTCGTAAAATCATTCTCATCTACTCCATCAACAGACAAGACACCATCCCAACCATCTGCACCTACAATAGTACCATTATATCCTGCATCACGACCTTGAGAAACAATTGTTACAACTTTTTCATAATACTCTGGAAGAAAAACAACTTCAGCACCACTAGATTTTATTGAATTCCATGCTGTTTTGAAATCTACACTATTATTTTGATATGATTGTTCATATACAATATCAATCTGATTTGTAGTAGCTAAATTTTTAAAAGAATTGTATAACCCCATTGAATAAGAATCCTCATTATTATATAACACTGCAACCTTTGTTTTCTTTAAATTATTACTAATAAATTTTGCCGCAACTTCACCTTGATAAGAATCATTAAAGCAAGCTCTAAATATATTCGTTCTTAAATCTCTTTCATCACCATTTTTACCTACAGTAATATAATCAGCAGTTCCTGTTGGTGTGATTACTAATAGTTTTTTACCAATTGCTTGCCCTACTAATCCTTCAGTAGCTCCTGAAGTAATGGCACCTAACATCAAATCAATGTTTTTTGCATATTGAGTATTGAAAGCTGTAGCAGCTTTATCTGATGATGCCTCATCATCTATCATTCCTACCCATTCAATTTTCATTTGCTTATCATCAACCAAAATTCCACCATTGTTATTTATTTCTTCAATTGCAAGTTCAATCCCCTTCTTAGTAGAATTTCCATAAATTGCAACATCACCTGATATTGGTCCAACCGAAGCAATTCTAATAGTATCTTTTTTATCTTTTTTACATGACGTCACTGTCAATATTAATACAACCACTAAAGTAAATAAAGATATAATTTTTAACGATTTTTTCATAAGTACCTCCACTTTTTAATAAATATCTTCTATTATATAACAATTCTTTATATTTTTTTATATTTTCGGTAATGTAAACGCTTTAATCAAATAAAACTTTACAACTTTAATCATTAAAAATTCAAATAACTTTACAAAACTAACAAAAAGGTGTATAATAATATAGTAATTTTGGATGTCCCAGTAGCTCAGTCGGATAGAGCAACGGCCTTCTAAGCCGTGTGTCGGGAGTTCGAATCTCTTCTGGGACGCCATTTTGAATATTTATAAAGAATCTAGTTTAATACTAGGTTCTTTTTTTATAATTTTTTGAACTAAGGAAATGAAAAATAAAAGAATTACTATCATTTAGGCATTTTATTTATATTTTTTTCATAAAATATTTTGGTGATATAATGGTTATAATAGATGCTGGTCATGGTGGTTGGGATCCAGGTGGGGGAACTAATACCTACTTTAAAGAAAAAGATATGACCAAAAAAATTAGTGATTATCAAAAAATGCGTTTTGATGAATTAGGAATACCCGCTAAAAGAACAAGAATAGATGATGAAACATTAAATCCTGCTGAACGAGTTAATCGAGTTACAAATTTAGGTGCTAAAGTATCTGACATTCTTATCTCAAATCATATTAATAATGCAGGTAGTGGTGGTGGAGAGGTAATCTATTCTTTAAAAAGTAAAAATACTTTACCAAATATGATAGGCAATGCTTTACAAGCAGCAGGTCTACCGATAAGAAGTGTCTATCAAAGAATTGGTAAAAATGGTAATGATTTTTACTTTATTTTAAGAAATACTGAACCGGCTACCTCAATGATAATTGAATATGGTTTTGCTAATAATGAAGAGGACACCAATAGACTATTATATGAATGGCCAAAATTAGCTGAAGCAGTTGTAAAAAGTATTGCTGAATATTATGGTGTTGATTATAAAAAACCTGATTTTGAAACTTATATTGTTAAAAATAATGACTCATTATTTAAAATTGCAAATAAATTTAATACTAATGTGAATACTATTAAAGATTTAAATAATTTACAAAATGATACAATCATGCCAGGTATGCTTTTATTAATTCCAAATGCCTAAAAAAATAATAAAATTTTGTTTTTTCATTTTGTGTTTATTAGAAATTATTTTTTTTCTAATTCATTCTTTTACTTGGAAAAATTATTTCATTGATACAGTTGAACTATGGCTTTACAAAGTAGTAGTGTCAATAGTACCAATGTATGTATTTAGTAGTATTCTTATTACGATTCCTTTTATAAGCAAAATATTTTTTAATATATTTAAACCATTAAAGCTTTTTGAAAACCAAAAAGCTTTATCATTATTTACTATTAGTTTTTTAACAGGTAATCCTACTTCTACAATTTTAGTAAAAAAGGCTTATTTAAATAATGAAATTTCTTTAATTCAAGCAAACAATATAATTGATAGTTCTTCACATATTTCTTTTTTATTTATTATTTTAATATTTGATAAAGAAATAGCAATTATTTTAATTATTTCTCAAATAATTGCTACTTTAATTTTATATTTAACAAAAAAAAGACTCAATCCAAATATTACTAATTATAAAAATAATAGTATTTTAAATACTGTTAATGATATAATTGAAGATTTACCACTCGTTTTATTAAAAATACTTGCAACTATGATTATCGTTGTTATTTTTAAATTACCATTTATAATGTTTAATCATACTTTTTTAAACTATGTACTCAATTTTCTAGAGGTAACTACAGGTATTAACAATTTAGTTAATTATAACATTCATATCTATCTTAAATTATTTTTATGTAGTAGTCTTCTATCTATGAATGGTGGAGCTATTTTATTGCAAGTTTTTAACGTCATAAAAAAAACAAAACTAAGTTTTAGAAAATATCTTTATGGACGTTTTTTCCATGCTATACTATCTTCTATCATCAGTCTTGTTATATTAATTTTAATTTAATTTTTTCTTTAAAGCTTTTTCTACAACTAGAGGCACAAATTTGCTAACATCGCCATTAAATTTAGCAATTTCTTTTACACTACTAGAAGATAAAAAAGAATATTCATGCGAACTCATTATAAAAATTGTTTCAATTTCATCATTTAAACATTTATTTAAAGTAGCTAATTGTAATTCATATTCAAAATCACTTACCATTCTCAATCCTCTAATCATCGCTTCTGCTTTAACACTTTTTGCAAATTCTACGGTTAAAAGTTTACTCGTCACAACTACTATATTTTGATAGTCTTTTAGCGTCTCTTTTAACAAGGAGACTCTTTCTTCGGTTGTGAATAGCGTATTTTTATTCATATTATTAGCCACCAATACATACAATTTGTCAAATAGATGACTAGATCTTTTAATAATATCTAAATGTCCATTCGTAACAGGATCAAAAGTTCCTGGATAAACACCAATTTTCATTTTCAATTTTCCCTTTCCAAAATTAAAATTTCACTACTTGCATACCTTCTGCATAGCTTTATTTGATATCCATCATAATCTTTTTGAACAATATCTTCTTTGGGATATTCACATACAATATATCCTCCTATTGCAATCATATCATTTTCCATAAGAAATATGCATAATTCATCAATTACTTTCATTCTAAAAGGAGGATCCAAAAAAACTATATCATATTTTTCTTTTATCAACTTTTTCAATATTGAATTATAAGTACCATGAATAATTGTTAATTGTTCTTCTACCCCCAAACTACTAGCATTTTTTTTAATAATTTCAATTGCTGCAAAGTTGGAATCGAGAATTGTAGAATGTCTAGCCCCTCTACTAATTGCTTCAAGCGATAAAGCACCACTACCACCAAAGACATCTAAAATATTCATATCTACTAAGTAACCTCCAAGACTATTAAAAATCGCTTCTTTTACTTGGTCTAGAGTCGGTCTTGTAGATAATCCTTCAAGCGTTGATAATTTTCTACTTCGATATTTTCCCGCAATAATTCTCATAAATTTTTTCCTCTTTTTATGTATAAATGTTTATAAATGGTTAATACTATTTGTGTAAAGGATTTATCCTTTGGATTAAAATCTTTTTCTTCTCCTCTATTAATCGTTTATATATTTTATCTAAAAAAGCAATATACATCCCATATATTGCTTTTTTATTTTTTACTAATCTTCAATAATCTTTTCAATATAATAGAAATCATCACTTTCATCATGACAAATGATATAACGAACACCCACTACTTCAAATTCTGGATAATTGTTGGCTTTTTCATATTCTGTATTATGGTTTAAAATAATAGTATTGCCCTCATTTGGTTTTCCCCCTAATGATAATGGGAAGACATATGATACAACCCATCCAACCTGATTTTCAACTAAATAATCCTCACGTTTAATTTTGCGCCCAGTAAAATCATAAGCATATTCAACATCACCAAATTCATGTAACCAAATTTTTAAAGCTTCATCTTTTGTCATATAAATTCACTTCCTTCAATAATCCTTTATTGCAATTATATTATATCAAAAAAAGATAAAACTGTCAAATTTTAGTAAATTGTTACTTTTAAAAAGACCATTCATTATAGACTATCAATTTTAGACTGTTCTAATTCTTGAATAAATTGATTCTTATAAAGATTAAAATAATACCCTTTTTGTTTAAGCAATTCTAGATGTTGACCTTGTTCTATAATTTTTCCTTCTTTTAAAACAATAATCAAATCAGCATCAACGATTGTCGATAAACGATGAGCAACAACCAAGCTAGTACGATTTTTTAAAATCACTTTGATAGCATTTTGAATAATTTTTTCATTTTCTGTATCAATTGATGAAGTTGCCTCATCTAAAATTAATATTTTAGGATTTGATACAATTGCCCTAGCAAACGATAATAATTGTTTTTGACCAATTGATAGTTTATTGCCACCTTCGCCAATATCTGTTAAATAACCATCTGGTAATTTTTCAATAAACTCATCGGCATTTACAATCTTACATGCTCTTTTTACTTCTTCATCACTCGCATCAAGTCGTCCATAACGAACATTTTCTAAAATATTCCCACTAAATAAATGTGGAGTTTGTAACACATAGCCAATATTCGTATGCAACCAACCAATAGACCTTTTTTTATAATCTTTATTGTCAATTCGTATTTCTCCTGATGTCGGTTCATAAAATCTGCTAATCAAATTAATAATTGTAGATTTACCCGAACCTGTTTCTCCAACAAAAGCAATCATTTGTCCTGGCTTAATTTGCAAATTAAAATTTTCAAGTACCAATTTATCAGTTCCCTTATATTTAAAAGATACATTATCAAATTCAATACTTCCAATTAAATCTTCCCAATTTTCTTTTTTAGGATGATATAAATCACCATACTTCTCTACAACCTCTAAACTATCTTTTACATCAGGTTCAGTTTCGATAAGCGATATGACCCTTTCAGCAGAAGCTTGTGCCTGTTGAAAATCAGAAATAATTCTAGCAATTGACATTACAGGATCAAAAAAACGCATCGCATAGTCAATAAATAGATATAATGTACCCGTTGTAATTATCAATTTGATATTATCACTAAGCACTAATTTACCACCTTCTACTGCAATTACTGCAACCCCTAAATATCCAAGCACCAAAATTGTTGGCCAAAAAATAGAAGAAAATATAGCTGCTCTAATGGAACGTTTTTTCATTCTTGTAATTGTATTTTCAAATTCTTCTTCATTTTGTTTTTCTAAAACTAAAGTTTTAGTTGTATTAGAACCCATAAAACTTTCATTAAAAGAAGCCGTAATCTCAGAATTGATTTTTCTTACTCCACGATATTCTTTTAATATCTTTTTTCGAAAATACATTGTCAATATTAGAAAAACTGGTACTAAAATAATTAAAATGAGAGCTAGTCGCCAATTAATAATAATACTTACAATTAAAATACCAATCATTAACATAAAACCCCATAATAAATCAACAATTCCCCATGAAATAATGGATGCAAGTTTTCTAGCATCTGATGTCATTCGTGCCATAATCCAACCTGATGATGTTGTATCATAATATGAAAAAGATAATTTTTGCAATTTATCAAAAGCCTGTTTACGAATTTCAATTGTAGTATTTTCTTCAACAATTGAAGCAGCCCGAATAAAACACCACACCGTTAAGCCAAGAGCAATGGCTATAAAAGCATAAGCAGCAATAAATACCCATTTAGTTGAAAAATCTGGACTATCATTAAAATAATGCTCTAACGCATATTTATTTAAAAGAGGATATACTAAATCATTGGCTGCAAGTAAGATTACAGCAATTATCATTTGGACAATAATTTTTTTATCTTTAATTAATATTTTAAAGATTTTTTTCCATACTCCTAAATCAATTTTTTCAAATTCATCTTCTGTTTCCTCATTTTTTATAATCTCTTTTTTGAACTCTTTTTTTGATTTACTTTTCTTTTCTTGTTTTTTCTTTCTCTTCAATATCATACTTCTACCCCTTTATTATTTAGGATTTCGAAGAATTCTTTTTCTGCATCACCTTGAATATCCCATAATTTTTTATAAAGTCCATCTTCACTGATCAGTTCTTCATGAGTACCAATTTTAGATGCTTTACCATTTTCTAAAACAATTATCTTATCAGCTTGTCTAGCAGTAGTAATCCGGTGAGTAATAATAATTGTTGTGGCATGACTATTTTCTTTTAAAGCTTTTCTAATCATTAAATCCGTTTCAGTATCTACAGCACTTAATGAATCATCAAAAATAATTATTGGCTTATCATTAAGCAGCATTCTAGCAATTGCTAAACGTTGTTTTTGACCACCTGATAGAGTCGTACCTTTTTCTCCTACCATTGTTTCATAACCATTTTCAAAACTAGAAATATCTTTTTCAATTGAAGCAATTTTGGCAACCCTTCGAATATCCTCTTTTGATGCCTTGCTATTCGTAATTCTAATATTATCATAAACACTTCTCGCAAAAAGAAAAGGTTCTTGTAATACAAGTCCAATTTGGCTTCTAATATATTCTTTTTTGAAATCCTTTAATTCGTTTCCACTTATTTTAACGCTACCATCTTTATAATCAATTAATCTTGTTAAAATCTTTGCAATCGTCGATTTACCTGATCCAGTTTTTCCAATAATAGCAACTGTTTGGCCAGATTCAATCTCAAAACTCAAATGTTGAAGTAAATGACTATCCGTATCATCAAATTTAAAACTTACATTATCAAAAACAATATCACCATTTACCTCATAACATCCTGTTGCATCATTTTCATATTCACTTTTTTCATCTAAAATTTCTTTAATTCTTCCAGCAGCTACACTACATTTTCCTAGGTCACTAACAATTCTACCAAGACTTCTTACTGGCCATATATATGAGCTAAGTAACATCATTACCGCAACAACGTCTGAACCAGAGATTACCCCAGGATTATTAATTAATAAAAAAATTGAAGTTGCCATCGTAATCAAGTATTGTATTAAAGTAGAAGCATCACTTACTCCCCAAAAGATAGCTGAAATCTTATTCAATTTCAAATTTTTGGCAGAGTAAATATCATTTTGTTTTTCAAATTTTTCTTTTTCAAAAAATTCATTGGCGAAAGCTTTAACCACTCTAACTCCTGCAATATTTTCTTGAATAATAGACATCAATTTCGCTTCTTCTTTTTCTATTTCAGTAAATTTTTTCTCAACATAGATACAAAAGACAATTGATGTAATTGCCGCAAGTGGAACAATGATTAAAGATACCCACATTAAGATTTGATTGATTCTAATCATTTGTAAAACTGCTGTAATCAGTACCGCAAAAATTGATATTAATTCAGGAAGTTGCGAACATAAACAGTTTCTAATTGTCTCATTATCAGTTGTACATCGTTGTATTAAATCACCCGTATCAACATTATTATGATAACTATATGGTAAAGATTGAATATGTGCATACATATCTTTCCTTATTTTTTTAGCAAGTGTTTCACCAAAAAATTGACGATAGAATCCCATCAAAAATTTAAAAACACCTCTAGCGAATTGAAATAGAAAAAGTCCGATTGCCGCATATGTTATCATTTGAATTTTAGTTTCACCTTGATTGAAAATATCAATTACAAACTGTGGCAAATTATTTACAGATGTGGCATCATTTTCTAAAACTGATATTATATATTTTATAAACATTGAAACATAAGTATAAGTAGCTGAATCAATACCTGACATCAACATTATAATTATTAACATTGGTAAATATCTGATGACCAAGTAGCCAATATACTTTATTCCTTTTTTACTTTGTTTCATAATTTTTCATCCTTTATATGTTTTTAATATGTTATTTAAACAATCTAGTTAAATCATTTATATTTTCCTTTCGGCTAATAATTATCGGTTTTTCTCCCAACAAAACAACAGCCGGTTTGAATAAATTATTATAATTTGATGACATCGAATAATTGTATGCTCCTGTTGCGTAAACAACCATAATATCACCACTATCAATATGAGGTACTAAGACATTATGCCTAATGATATCACCTGACTCACAACACTTCCCTACAACATCTACTAAAATTTCTTTCTGATTATTCATTTTATTTACAATATCACATTCGTATACCGCATGATAAAGTGCAGGTCTAATATTATCAGTCATACCACCATTTACAAATAAATAATTTTTACCCCCATATGTTTTTTTGATTTGTGCACATTCGTATAAAGTAATCCCTGCTGGTCCTATAATTGAGCGTCCAGGTTCAATCATCACCTCTTTAATCATATTATTAGAAACCAACATTTCATCTAATTTCTGACTTAAACCAGACATCATATCTTTAATAGATAGACTTTTTTCTTGATACTCATATTTTATACCAAATCCTCCACCTAAATTTAAAAGTGGTAAAGAATACTTATATTTACTAGCAATCTCCATTTGAAATTTAATCATTTTATCAATTTCCATTTTAAAAGCTTCCATTTCATGTATTTGAGAACCAATATGAGCATGAAACCCTAATAAATTTAAGGATTTGGTCGTAGTTATGGTTTTCATGATATTATCTATCGTTTTTTCATCATAAATACTTTCACCAAATTTAGAAGTAAATTTAGCAGTTTGAATATATTGATGTGTATGCGCATCAATACCTGGATTTACACGAAATAAAATATTTTGTACTATTTTTCTTTCTTCACATAATTGGATTAAGTTCTTTAATTCATAATAATTATCTACAACAATTAATCCAATTTTATTTTCAATTGCAAAAATTAATTCTTCTTTTGACTTATTATTACCATGAAATACCAAATGGTTAGCAGGAAAATTAGCATTTAAAGCTACGTATAAATCCCCCATACTAACCGCATCCATATATAAGTTATATTCATTAATAATTTGTGCCATTTTTGGTACTAAAAAAGCCTTTGAAGCATAAACAATTGTAGATTTAAAATTTTGACCCCTAAAATATTTTTGATAATCCCTAATTGCTTCTCTAACACTAAATTCATCTACTAAATATAATGGTGTTGTATATTTTTTTGCTAAATCTTCTAATTTATAACCATTTAAATATGCATCATTATTTATAATTTTAAATCCTACTGGTTTCATCATCTTACTCCTAACATTTTCTTATCATCATTGCTTTCATTTTAAACAAGAGAAAAAGCATTAGAATTCTAATGCTTTGTGGCTTTAATCTTTCATCATTTTACCTTTTGAATCCGTAAACTTATCATTGCAAAGGATAACAATTCCATCTATCAATCCCCAAATTGAACCAATTCCGAAAGTAAATATTGTGACTAAAATTTGTGCAATCGCAATACCAGTATGTCCAGAATAAAAACGTCCAACCCCGAGTCCTCCTAGAAATATTTGAAGTAACCCACACGCCAATTTCGATTTATCGCTATATTCAATTGATGATAAATTTTGAAAAGTTAATTTTTGACCACAATTTTCACAAAATGAAGCATTATCTTGACATTCTTTTCCACATTTACTACAATATTTCATAGGTTCGCTCCTTTATATCTTTAAACTATCATCTATTATACAATATTTGAAAGTTTTTTTCAATTAATATAACTATCTTATTTAAGATACAATATCATTTTTATATATAATATTTAAATTTCCTTCTTTTTCTTCTTGCATTTGAGTTGGCAGAATAACTTTTTTTAAAAATTTAAATCCACACTTTTCCTGAACTCTTTTTGATTGATTGTTGTCAATAAAATATGAGCATGTAATAAAATCTAAATTACAATCATGAAATAAATAGTCAATCACTTTTTTTACTGCTTCTGGCATGATTCCTAAACCCCAATATTCTTTAGATAAAACAAATCCCAGTTCTCTTCCTTTTAGTTTTTTCAATTTTTCTTCATCAATATTTCTTAAATTCTCAATTCCAATTGATCCAATTACTTTATGATTGTTTTTATATACAATTGCAAAAGTTTTCTCTCCCTCAATAAATTTTTCTAAAATTTCTTGTGATTGTTTAATTGATTGATGGGGAAGCCATCCTGCCATTTGACCAACACCCCAAACCTTTGCATATGCATAAAAATCATCTAAATCACTTCTTTTAAAGGGACGTAACACTAAACGATTTGTTTCTAAAATACTATCTTTTATATTAATTTTTGCATTCATACATCATTCTCCTTAGATTTTTCTTTTTTTAACGCTTCTCGCATATATTTAAAAGTTTCTTTTTCTCCTTTTTCAAGGTAAATTTTTAATAAAAATTCAAATTTTTCTCGCGTTTTATCATGTATAGGAAGATAATATCTTTCCTTATTATAATAATAATCCCAAACCATTTGGGGTTTAAACTTTTTCTTATTATAAACTTTAGATGCTGCTAAATGATCACAAAAACTTTCAAAAATATATTTATTAGGCATAGGAACTGGTTTGTAGATTTTATCATTTAAATCTAAATCAAGCCAATATTCAGGATGATGTTTATTACGTCCTTTATGATGTAACCATGCTTTACTGAATCCTATTTTTTTTCTTTCCTCACTAATTGGACTCCTTATTCCCTTATAATACTTTGCTCCATTGAAAAATTCAACAAAACTATATTTGGACAAATCATGGAGTAAACCTTGTTTATAAAGACCAATTTTGAAGCAATATTTCATAACTTTATGACGATGTTTAGTAATTGTTATAAAATGTTTCAACAGATGCATTTTATATTCTCCTTTAATTATATTTACTAAATTTATTTTTATTCTATCATAATTTATTTTATTTAGCAATGTATTTAAAAATAATAATAGCGTAGATTATATCTACGCTACTTTTTCCTTTTGATTACTATATTGAGCTTCATACATTGCTCGATACTTCCCATTTTTATTATATAATTCATCATGAGTACCAGATTCAACAATTTTTCCATCATCTAATACATAAATGTTATCAGCATATCTAATTGTTGAAAGTCGGTGTGCAACCACAAAAGTGGTTCTACCAGCAGCTAAAACCTTTAAAGCATTTTGTATTAGAATCTCAGTTTCAGTATCAATATTAGCCGTAGCCTCATCTAATATTAAAATAGCAGGATTTCTTAATAAAATTCTTGCAAAGGATATCAATTGTTTTTCTCCAGTTGATAAATTACTACCTAAATATTCCAATTTAGTATGAATACCATCGGGATAATCTTTAACAAATTTTTTAGCCCCTATCATTTCTAGTACTCTTTCCACTTCATCATCAGAAGCATCAATACCAAACGTAATATTTGATTTAATCGTACCACTAAATAGTGCTGGCTCTTGTAATACATAACCAATATTACTTCTAACTTCTTGTTTTGTATAATTCATAAAGTCAACATCATCAATTAAAATCTTACCATCAACTAAATCATAAAATCTTTGAAGTAATATCATTAGCGTTGATTTACCAGAACCTGTATGCCCAACAAGCCCTATAAATTGCCCTGGTTTGACATGCATATTGATATGTTTTAATACATCACTTTCATCATAAGCAAAACTAACATCAATAAATTTAATGTCTCCTTTAAAATTAGGTCTTTCATTAAACCCTAAATATTTATCTTCTTCTTGATCTAATAAATCAAAAATTCTACTTGATGCCACAAAAGAATCTTCAAGTGAATTTAGATTAGCAAAGATTTCTCTAATTGGATCAAAAATTTTTGTAATGTAGGTTACATATAAATATAGAGCACCTGCTGTTATTGCTCCTTCTGCACTTAAAAATTGGCGACCAAAATAATAAATGATTAAGGCTAATAAGCCATTTTGAATTAATAGTAAAAGTTCGCCTCCAAAAATAGAATTGATTTTCAATGCTTTCATCTTATTACCATAATTCGTAATTAATAATTCATCATATTCAGTTGTCATTGTTTCTTCTTTGTTAAATTGTTGAATTATTGATATTCCATCAACATACTGAGCCATTGCAGCATTGATAATTGAATTCATTTCTCTAATTCGATGATGATATTTATTATTCACCCTACGATAAACAGTCATCCATAAAAGAATTAAAGGAGTTGCAAGAAGAGTTAAAAGCGATAACATCCAATTCACTTTAAATAATTCAACATAAACCATGATTAATGAGATAGCAGCTGTTAAAATAGAAAAAATGACTTGGTAAAGTCCTCTAACTCCTTCTGAATCACTCGTAATCTTAGTTACAACTTTACCACTTGGTTCTGAAATAAAATACTTCATTGGTAACCTATTTAACTTACTAAAAGCATCATTTCGAATATCAAGAGTAAGCCTCATTGATGCGGTCAAAAAGAAAACATGTTGAAAATATCTAAAAATAATAATTATTATCGTCAAAGTACCATAAATAACTAGTAATTGAATAATGGGCGATATACTTGGCTGATAAAATTTCTTTAAATCATCTTTGGAAAGAATGGTTGTCTGAATTCTAGTTCCATCATTTAAAATTAATTCATCTGTTTCTTCATCATATTCAGTTACATGACTACTACTATACATACCACTCGAAACATAATATTTTCCATCAAGATATAAAATCGAAATCACTTCTGAACTTTCATCAAGATCATCTTTTGATACTTTTTCATATTTGTTTCCATTATAACTTACACTTCCATCATCAACTTTTTCCCATACTGTTTGTACACCTAATAAATGATCATCTAAAACAGTATTAATCAATTTTGGCTGTAATAACTCCAAATAAGTATATCCAACTAAAAATAAAAGTGATAAAATAATTAACGTTTTACTTTTCCAAGCATACTTTAATACTCGTTTCAAAACAACTTCTGCAGAATAATTATAATATTTATCAAAAGTTTTTTTATTTTTTATTTGTTGTTCACTTACTTTTTTACGCATGGGTTTTACCTCCCATTTCTTGAATGACATATTGTTCAAAATACCAACCCTTTTTATCCATTAATTCTTCATGAGTTCCTCTTTCAACAATTTTCCCATTGTCCATTACAATAATTTCATCGCAATCTTCAACCGCTGTTAGACGATGAGCAACAATAATATTCGTTTTATTTTTTCTAATTTCTTTTAAATTTTGAATAATATTAGCCTCAGTAGTACCATCAACAGCACTGAGAGAATCATCAAGAATTAAAATAGGAGCATCTTTCATCAAAGCTCTTGCAATAGATAACCTTTGTTTTTGTCCACCAGATAAGGTTACTCCATATTCTCCAACAATTGTGTCTAGTCCATCTTCTAAAAAAACTAAATCTTTTTCAAAATCAGCCATTTTGATAGCATAATTTAAATCAATATGAGCATTCTCTATTTTCCCCATCAAAATATTATCTTTCACACTTCTAGCAAATAATAAATGCTCTTGAGGGACATAAGCCACTAATTTGCGAATATCATATTTTTTATATTCATTAATGGATACACCATCTATTTTTAAACTATCATCATCATTAACGGGAAAACGTCGCAAAAGTTGTCTAATAAGTGTACTTTTTCCACTACCAGTTTTTCCTACAATTCCTAATGATTTACCACTGATAATATTTAAATCAAGGCCTTTTAAAATTTCTAAATCCGTTTTAGGATAAGAAAAAGTATAATTGCTAAATTCAATCTTTTCAAAACTATTTATACTTATAGCCTTATCACGATCAACTATTTCTGGTTTGGCTTGCAAAACTTCTGTCACACGATCAAACGAAATCGCACTTTGCGTAAATTGTGCTACTTGATTGCCAAGTTGCATCATTGGACCCGAAAATTGAGCAAGCAAAAGGCTAAAAGTTATCAATTCACCAACCGTTAATTCTTGATTAATAATGAGGTAAGCCCCATATCCATAGGCAACCAATTGACTAATGTTAGTGAAAAAACGAAAAGTAGGTCCAAATGTTGATTGCATCATAACAGATTTTTTTTCTGTATCATAACAATCTTGAGCTGAATGTTTTAATTTTTGATAATCTTCCTCTTCATTGACAAACGCTCTAATTAATTTGACATGTTGCACACTTTCCATCGCAAGATTTCCCATTATTGAATTTTTTTTACGCACGAGTCGCCAATTATCACTAATTTTAGGTCTCATTGTAACTACAACAATAAAGATGAAAGGCAATGGTAAAATCGAGTATAGAGTAAGGAGTGGATCTAAATTAATCATTGAAATAGCCGTCATAATAATCGTTAAAATAACAGTAATCAAACCAAAAATCAAATGAGTTGAGACATTAGCCATTGAAAAAGTATCTGAGGTAGCTCTTGTCATTAAATCTCCTGGATGATAGATAGTAAAATAATCTGCATCCTGAAGAAGAATGTTTTTCATAAAACGAATTTTGATTTGATAAAATAATTGATGAAATAAATTTCCAAGGCAAATACTTTTAACAATACTGATAATAAATTTAATTATCACAATTGCAATTAAAAAAATTAATAAAGAAAATAAAGTTTTTTTATTAATTTGTCCTAATCCGATTAAATCAACAGCTTCACCAATAATTTCTGGTTTTTTTATGTCACAATAAATAATACCAATTGATAAAACCATTGTCATAAAATACTTCCACCAATATTTTTTTATATACCATTTTATAGCAGAAAAGCGTTTCATAATTTTCACCTTTTTACATGATTTTTTGTAATATTATAACATAATATTACGATTTTTTCTTTCAATTCACTTTTAAAAAAAATGGCAAATTTTTAAAGAAAAATCTAATAGTAACCTATTTTATTTCAAATTATCTTTTCGTGCTACTATTAGATTTTATTTTATTTATTTGTGCTTCCCAAGCCACCTTTTCTAATGTCATAGGTATTATCATCCATTGTTTTACCATATGTTAACAAAATACCCTGAACAAAAGCTTCACCTCTTACAAGTTCTACTTGTTTGTTCTCAAAAGACAAATTGGATATTTTAATCATAATATGGCCTTCATTACACGCATAATAATAATCACTATCAATGATACCAACGACATTATCAAGTTGAAGTCGGAATTTAAAGCCTAAACTACTTCTAGGATAAATTTGTAAAACATATTCATCGTTCATTTGACATCTAATACCAGTTGGAATAATAATGGACTCTTGAGGTTTTAAAACAATATCAAATGGTAAAAAGAAGTCATATCCTGCAGAACCTATAGTTGCTCTTTTTGGCAATTGAATATTATCATACATTTCTTCAATTTTATTTTTAATTTTGGTATTTTTCAATATATCTTTTTGAAATTGTTCAAATGAAACCTTTTCAAAATGGGTTATATTTTTCATCTTTATTTCCTTTCTAAAAATTCATAGAGTATGCTAAACCATTTATTATACTCTATTCCAGTTCAAAAGCTCCTGTATATAATTGATAATACGTACCTTTTTGTTCAATCAAACTTTCATGTGAACCTCTTTCAATAATTCTTCCATGATCTAAAACCATAATTGCATCGCTATTTTGAACTGTTGATAAGCGATGAGCAATCACAAAAACCGTTCTTCCTTTCATTAACTGATCGGTTCCTCTTTGAACTAAGGCTTCAGTTCTTGTATCAATTGATGAAGTTGCTTCATCTAAAATCATAACTGGTGCATCCGCAATCGCGGCTCTAGCAATAGATAGCAATTGTCTTTGACCTTGCGAAAGATTGGCACCATCACCTGTAAGCATTGTATTAAATCCCTCTGGTAGTCTTGTAATAAAATCATAGGCATTTGCAATTTTAGCTGCTTTATACACCTCTTCATCGGTTGCATCAAGTCTGCCATATCTAATATTTTCCATCACCGTTCCTGTAAACAAATTCGTATCTTGTAAAACAATCCCAAGTGATCTTCTTAAATCATCTTTTTTTATTTTATTGATATTAATTCCATCATATCGAATTTTACCATCTTGAATATCATAGAATCGATTGATTAAATTCGTAATTGTTGTTTTTCCCGCACCCGTAGCACCTACAAAAGCAATTTTTTGTCCAGGTCTTGCGTAAATAGATACATCATGTAAAACAATTTTTTCGGGAACATAGCCAAAATCTACTTCATTTAAAACGATATCTCCTTTTAATTGCGTATAAGTTATTGTACCATCTGAATGAGGATGTTTCCATGCCCAAAGACCAGTTCTAGTAGGGGACTCTGTAATCGTACCATCTTGATCTTTATTGGCATAAACAAGTGTAACATATCCACTATCTTCCTCTTCTTTTTCATCAAGAAAATCAAAAACACGTTTTGCTCCCGCTAATGCCATTGCAACCATTGAAACTTGTTGTGATACTTGACCTACGCTTTGTGAAAATTGTCTACTCATATTTAAAAAAGCAACAATAATACCGATTGTCAATGTATTCATCCCTGCAATCACAAGTTTTCCTTCATCATTTTTAAAGAAAACTCCAAGATTAGGTACATTGTTTATAGCCAAAAAACAACCTATGATTGCAAGTAATACAAAGAAAATATTACCAATATTATGCATAATTGGCATCAAAGTATTACCATAATGATTCGCATTTGTTGCGGCAAGACATAATTCATCATTTAATTTATCAAATCTTGCCTTAGATTCATCCTCATAACAAAAGACTTTAACAACCTTTTGACCATGCATCATTTCCTCGATATAGCCTTCTACATCAGCAGTTGTTTTTTGGTTTTGAATAAAATATTTAGCACTATTCCCACCAACTTTTTTAGTTACTAAGATCATCAAAGAAGCACCAACAAATACTAGTAAGGTTAGCCAAACACTATAATGAATCATTAAACAAATTGTAAAAGTAAGTGATAAAAAAGTTGATATAAATTGGATTAAACTTTGAGTTACAAATTGTCTAATAGCATCAACATCATTTGTATAATAACTCATAATTTCACCATGAGGATGACTATCAAAATATTTAATAGGCAAAGATTGCATTTTATTAAATAATTGTTTACGAATTTTATTTAAAAATCTTTGTCCAACTCTTGCCAATATTTGTGTTTGAAGTGTTGTTGCAATCAAGCATACTGAATAAATTGCAATCATTGACATTATCAAAGACAAAAGTTTTGATTGCCATAGATCCATACTAATTTCACCTTTTAAAGTTGGTTCAATAACTTCATCTGTAATTCTTTGTAAAAACATAGGTCCTGTAATTCCTGCTACTGCTGCTATCACTAAACAAATTAAGATAACAACCATTGCGACACCATAATTTTTAAACAATAATTTCAAAATCTTAGGCATAACACCTTTTATATTTGTAGGATGTTGCCCCATTCCTCTCATTGGACCACGAGGTGGTATTTTCCTTGCTTCTGCCATTAATGTGCACCTCCAATCTTATTTTGAATTTCATATACTTCTTTATAAATTTCATTATTTTTAAGTAATTGTTCATGAGTATCAAAACCGCTTATTTTTCCATCATCTAAAACGATAATTTTATCTGCATCTTCAACAGAAGAAATACGTTGTGAAATAATAAACTTTGTTATATTAGGAATATTTTCTTTAAATGCTCTTCTAATAGTTGCATCTGTTTTTGTATCAACTGCACTTGTTGAATCATCTAAAATTAAAATTTTAGGATGTTTTAACAAAGCCCTTGCAATACATAATCTTTGTTTTTGACCACCCGAAACATTTGTTCCTCCTTGATCTATCATCGTATTATATTTATCGGGAAATGTCTGAATAAAATCATCAGCACAAGCAAGTTTGCATGCATGTATCATTTCTTCATCTGTGGCTTCTTTATCACCCCATCGTAGATTATCTTTGATAGTTCCACTAAATAAAACATTTTTTTGTAATACAACCGATACTTGATTTCGAAGAGTTGTTAAATCGTAATCTTTAACATTGATTCCCCCTACTAATACCTCACCCTCTGTTACATCATAAAGCCTACTGATTAAATTAACAAGAGTAGTTTTAGAAGAACCAGTTCCACCAATAATACCAATTGTTTGGCCAGATTTAATCTTTAAATTAATATTAGATAAAGCATCTTTTTCCGCGTGTTTTGAATATTTAAAAGAAACATTTCTAAATTCAACATCACCACTTTTAACTTCCATTATTGGATTTTCAGGATTTGTAAGACTACTTTTTTCATTCAATACTTCTGATATTCTTCTCATACTAGGAAGTGACATAGAAATGATAACAAAGACCATTGAAAGCATCATTAAACTAGACAAAATTTGAATTCCATATTGTAAAAGTGCTGTTAAATCACCTACTGCTAAACTATCACCACCACTATGAATAATCATTCTTGAAGCAAAAAAACATACTAAAATTGTAGCAGTATACATCGAAAATTGCATAATTGGCGAATTCCATGCCACTATTTTTTCTGCACTAACAAAATTTTCACATACATCATCTGAAGCTTTTGCAAACTTTTGCTTTTCAAAATCTTCACGAACATACGTTTTTACAACCCTAATTCCATTGATATTTTCTTGAACAGATGAATTTAAGGCATCATATTTAGTAAACACTTTATTAAATTTTCCCATTGCAAATTTTACAATGATATATAAACCAACCCCCAAAAATGGTAATAAGGCTATGTATATAAGTGCTAATTTTGCGCTAATCATAAATGTCATAATACTAGAAAATATCATCATTAAAGGAACTCTAATTGCCATTCTGATTCCCATATTATAAGCCATTTGTACATTGTTAACATCAGTTGTCAATCTTGTAACCAAACTTGATGATGAAAATTTATCGATATTTTCAAAAGAAAAATTTTGTACTTGATAGTATAAATCATGCCTTAAATTTCTTGCAAGACCACAAGATGCTTTTGCACAAAATCTTCCCGCAAGATAACCAAAAAGTAATGATAACATTGCACACACCAATAAAATAATACTAACAATGATTAAATAAGTCATATCAGACTTTTCTAAGGCTTCACTTGCATCAGATTTATTCTGTAAGAAATTAATCAATTGAGCAATGATAAATGGCATAATACATTCCACTAAACTTTCTAATCCAACAAAAAGTGGAGCCAAAAAGGATGGTTTTTTATACTCTCTTACGCTTTTTAAAATTGTCTTTAACATATTCTCCTCCTTTTATTTTTTTAAATTATTCTTAATTCGTTCAAAATAGGAATAAAGTTGAGTAATTTCATGAGGTTCAAAACCTTCTAAAGCCTTTTTTTCAACTTCATCTAGTGTTGAACGAACCGATTCATTAATGGCAAGACCCTTCTCCGTCAAAACTATTTTTTTGAGTCTAGCATCGCTATCAACACCTATTCTTTCTATTAGACCATTTTGTTCCATTAATTTCAAAATTTTTGATGTTGTGGATTTTGTTATTAAAAATTTTTCTTCAATATTTTTTTGATAAATATCTATATCTTGATGGCGCTCTAAAAAACCGAGAATAAAAGAATTGGTACTAGTTATCATATTAACATAACGAAAGACCTCACTATTTTCTACATTTCGATTAAATAAATTTTTAATTGATGATATTTCTCCACCTAATTTCTTCTGTTTCATAAAAGCCTCCAAAATAGTTCTATCTCAAATAGTTTGATACGAAACTATTATATCATTTTTTTAAATTTTTAGAACCGATTTGCAAATGAAAACGCTTCAGAAAGAAGCGTTTGAAGTAGTTGGATAATTCAAAATTCCGACAAATAACAAAACATTATTCGCATCTTTGATCAAATATAAAAAAGGACGATCAAGTTTAATAGTGATAGGATCTACTACTAATGATGATTTCATGATACCAATTGAAGTTACTGCAGCAGCTTTTGCACCACTTTCACTTAACTTTATACCAACATTTTGTTTTATATAATTGACAGATAAATTTTCACCAATTTTATTTAAACTATCTTTTTCAAAAATTTTTCTTACTCCTAAACTTTTTAATGCTTCATTAAGATTATATTCCTTACTATAGTCAAACTTAGGAACAGAAAGATTAACCTCACCCATAACCAAATCATTAGTAAAACTTGTAAAATCTTTTGAACATAGTTTATCGAAAGGAATAGTTGGCATAATATATGTGATTGTATTGTTATTTTCAAAATAATCCATTACAACTACATATTCGCTAGTTTTCTTGTAAAGAGTTGATATTTGGTGATTCATATACTCAACCATTTTAGTATTATTTTTATCGAGATAAAATGTATCTTCAACTGTTTTTTCTTTATCATATGCTATTAGCCACTTATTGTCAAAATAAATTGTATTCAAAAGCAATAAGGCTAGATTGTCTTCTATCTGATAATTATTCCTATCTAATTTTAATACATTTTCTGTATAATAATTTATCCATTTAATAATTTTATCTTTTTCCTTTCTCTTTGTGAAATCAATTTCGTAACTTTGTGCATAAAAATTATCTTTTATAAAATTTAGATATTCTGAATTAATCTTTAAACCTTTTTTCAACCAAAGAGAATTAGCCAAATACACTCGACCATTTTGATTAGAATAATAATTGTTCTCATAAATGAGTTTCAGTTGTTTTGTTAATTTCTCTCTTTTTTGTCCCAATAAATTTTCTAACTCAGCACTTGTTGTTGAAGAGGTACCTTCTACAAGCATAGATAGTGCCATATAAAGACTAAGAGGAGCAAAAAGTTGATTATCTTGAACAGTAAAAATTTTCTTTATTAATTTATAAGAAAAATGATTTATTTCAGCAATCATGTCATTATCTATACTACCTACTTCATAATTTAAAGAAGGATAATTAACTTGACTTAATGTCGAAAAGTTATCATTGTCTTTAAATTGAAGATTTTTTAATTCAATAGTCTCCCTTTTTTTACAACTCATCATCACCATACCCAAAAGTATCAATAAAGAAAATTGAAAAAATTTCTTCATCTAAACCCCTTTCTTCTTATAATAGCATTTACAATAAATTATAAGTCAATTTTAGTATAACAATTTATAATATAACTATACTTTATGAACTGTTTTTATCCTAACCTTTTATTGTAAAACAAGACAATCATACATTGCTCTAATCGCCTTTTCAAATTGATGATTAGAAACTCCAACAATAATACTAAGTTCTTGTGATGCTTGAGCAATTACCTTAATATTAATGTCATTTTGCCCAAAAATGGCAAAAATTTTGGCACTAATGCCAGGTTTAGTTGCCATGTTTCTGCCTACAACTGCAATAAGTGCAATATCAGTATCAATAATTACATCTTGAACAGCATCAATTTTTTTTATATCTGCCAGAACTTCATAATTTTTCTTAACAAGATCGTTTGCTTCAATAATTAAACTAAACGTATCAATACTTGATGGAATATGCTCAACATCAAGATGATATTTATCTAAAACCGCCAAAACATCTCTCATTACTTTTATTTTTGGGACTTTTGGCTTTTTGATTATGGTGATTGATTCATAAGATTTTTTACCAGTAATTCCTGTGATAATTTGTGAAGAATCCTGACAGTTAGAAGAAATAATTGTACCTTCATCATCAGGACGATTGGTATTTTTAATACTAATCGGAATCTCTAATTCTTGTACAGGAAAAATAGTTTCTTCATGAAGCACATGCGCACCCATGTATGATAATTCGCGTAATTCTTCATAAGAAATCTCTTTTATCTTTTTAGGATGACTAACAATTTTAGGATCTGCTACCAAAAATCCTGAAACGTCGGTCCAATTTTCATAAAGACCTGCTGAAAGAGCCTTTGCGACTACCGCACCTGTGACATCTGAACCCCCCCTTGAAAAAAGATGAATATTCCCATCTGGGTAAGAACCATAAAAACCAGGTATAACAATTGTTTTAGTTTTTATGAATTGATTTATTAATGCATCTTTGGTTTTTTGTTCATCTAATTTCCCATTATAATCAAAATAAATCAAATTTTTGGCATCGACAAATGTATAGCCTATGTATTCTGCTAATAATTTTGCACAAAAATATTCTCCTCTACTAACTAAAAATTCTTCACTTATCTTTTGATTTAGATTTGCTTTTAGTATAGCAAATTCTTTTTCAAGGTCAATGTCTAATGCTAATGTTGTCTTAATTTCTACATATCTACTTTTAACAATATCAAAAATATTGTTTGCGTCAACTCCATATTTTAAATGCGCATAGATTAGATAAAGTAAATCAGTTATCTTATGATCATCTTTATTTTGTTTACCTGGCGCCGATACGACAATAATCTTTCTTGTTTGATCTTCAAAAATAATTTTTTTTATTTTTTTAAATTGCTCACTATTTGCTAAACTAGAACCACCAAATTTTGCTACTTTTATCATAATTTTTTTATCAAAGCCATTGCAATTTGTATTGCATTACTAGCGGCACCCTTTCTAATATTATCAGCTACACAATATAACACAATTCCATTTTCAGTTGATAAATCTTTTCTAATTCGTCCAACATAAACTTTATCTTGATTATTCGCAATAATTGAATTAGGATATTTATGATTTTGTACATCATCATAAACAATAATTCCATCTTGTTGTTGTAAAACTTGTTTTATCTGTTCAATTTCAAATTTTTTTACAAGTTCAATTGTCATAGAAACTCCATGACAATTTTCAACAGGAACTCTAATACAAGTGGCAACAATTGGTAAATTTTCTAAATGTAAAATCTTTCTTGTTTCATTTATCATTTTCATTTCTTCTTTTGTATAACCATTATCTAAAAATTCATCAATTTCTGGTATACACGTTTTAGAAATATCATACGGGTAAAATATATTGGTATGATTATTTTTCGTTCTTTTTAAATCTTCAATTCCTTTTTGACCAGAACCGCTTACCGCTTGATAAGTTGTATAAGTTACCCTTTTGATGCCAAAATGATCATTTAAAATTTTTAGTGGTAAAACTGCCTGAATTGTTGAACAATTAGGATTTGCTATTATTTTACTTTTCACAAAAATATCATCCATATTCACTTCTGGTACTACTAGGGCACAATTATCATCCATTCGCCAAGCACTTGAATTATCAATTACATATGCACCTTTTTGAACAGCTAAAGGTGCATATTCTTGAGAGACTTTACTACCAGCACTAAATAAAACAATATCAACATCATCAAAAGCTTCCTCGCTTAATTCTCTAATAATATACTCTTTATTTTTAAAAACTATTTTCTTACCAGCACTTTTCTTTGAAGCATAGAGGAGTAATTGATGAAAAGGAAAATGATATTCATCTAAAATTTTTAAGAACATTCGTCCTACAAGTCCTGTAACTCCCACAATTGCTAAATTGTATTTTTTCATTATTGCACCTCATTAATTACATATTTATTGAAATTATCATAAGTATCTAATACTCTTTGATTGATAATATCATAGATATCGCTAACTATTGCAGAAGCAGTCGGCAAACTACCAGCCCCCTTGCCAATAAAAACCAGTTTATCGGCTAAAGAGGTTTCAACAATTACACCATTGTCTTCCTCATTGATTTTACATAATACTTCTTGATTATCCAATTCCATTAAACCTACTGAAATGAATATTTTATTGTTATCTTTTAAAGCTTCACACACATACTTCATTGTTTGATGATTTTTCTTCATATCATAATTGTGAATAAGACTAAACGAGGAATGCTTTATATCATGAATATTAATTTTAGTATTCCAAGCAATATCTGATAAAATAGCAATTTTTCGCATCATATCATAACCTTCTAAATCAGTAGTAGGATCCTTTTCTGCAAATCCTTTTTCTTGAGCTAATTTCAAGGCTTCCTCAAAACTCATCCCCTCACTTATTCTACTAAGAATATAATTTGTTGTCCCATTTAAAATTCCAATAATTTTTTGAATACGATTCACTAAAGTAAGTTCTTTCAAATTTTTTATAATAGGAATGGCTCCACCTACGCTTGCCTCATAACAAAAAGAAACTTTATTATCCCTTGCAAGTTTAGTCAACTCATCAATATCATTTGCGACAATTTCCTTATTAGCAGTTACTAGATGTTTGTGTTTACTTAACGTGAGAACACAGGCTTTTTTAGCAAAATCATATCCACCTAAAACTTCAACAACTATATCGATCTTATTATCATTGATAATATCTTCTAAATTATCTGTAAAGAGATTGGCATATTGCTTATCGAAATTTTCCTTATAATCAAATATTTTTATAACCTCAATTTCTTCTTTTTCTAAGCATATCTTAAAGACTCCCTTACCAATAACTCCATAACCTAAAATAGCAATTCTTGCTTTCTTCATTATTCTACCCCCATTATATCAATTGATTTTACACCATAACAGAAAGATATTAATTTTTGTAAAGATTCTAAATCAATTTTTAAATCACTTATATCAATCATCATAGTAATATATGCACTTTTATCAATGGGAGCATCTTGATTAATTGAAATGACATTTCCACTATTATCATATATGATTTGTAAAATAGAAGATAGAATTCCCTTTTCATCAATCGTTTTGATAGCAAAAAGGGCTTTATTTCCGCTATCTATTGTCGGTCTGAAAATAAAATCTTTGTACTTATAGTAAGTAGAACGACTAATACTTTGCATTTTACATGCATCACAAATATTAATTTTTTGATTGTTTATCAACTCTCTTGCAGCAATGACCTGTTCAAAATATGGAGGAAGAATTGATTTGTGGACAATCAAATATTCACTATCTCTCATATACATACGCTCCTACGTTAGAAATTTTGACACTTACTAATTGCCAATTTTTAATACTAAATTTATTTTTAATATCCTGTTCACTAATTAAAAGTATACTTGGTCCAGCCCCACTAATTAAACCTACTATATCTTCATAATCTTCTAATATCTTTCTCATTTCTTTCTTTGGATCAATGAATTGGTATCGATATGGCTCATGAATGAGATCTTTTTTTGCCATTTTTAATAAAGAAAAGTCCCCCTTTTCTAACGCTTTTACCATCAAAATACTATGCGATAAAGTAGATACTACCTCTTCTAATAAAACACAACTCGGTAATGAAGCCCTAGCTACTTCAGTAGATAATTCAAAATTAGGAATGAGGAAAAAAAATTGCAAATTACTCGCTACATCAAGATTAATATAATGATACTTATCTTCTTGAAAACTACAGGTGAAACCACCAAATATTAAAGGAGCAACATTATCCGGATGTCCTTCAATCATACTTGCAATTTGAAAAATTTCATCTTTGGACAAAATACCACCAAGAATTTCATTGGCCATTATGATACCTGCAACTATGCATGATGCACTACTGCCAAGACCTCTTGATACAGGAATATTTTGAATCTTTTGCCTAATTGTTAAAAATTGAATCTTCTTATTCTTTAATAAAAAAACTTTTTCATAACTTTTAACAATAAGATTGTCGCTAGGATTTGAAAATTTTTCACTAAAACCTTCAATTGTATACTTATCGGAAAGAAAAAATTCATATTCATTATATAAATCAAAACAAATACCCAGACAATCAAAACCAGGACCTAAATTTGCGGAAGTCGCAAAAGTTCTAACAATTTTCATCTAACTCACCTATTAACTTTTTTAGTTTTTCGCAAGCATCTTCCTTACACCATACTTCTTGTTGAAAAGTACCTTCATAAATTTCTTTTAGTACATCAGGAATTTTGTTGCCACTTTTTTCAGCAATTTTTTCTGCTAACGTAAAATCTTTTTCCTCAATTTTAAAAACCTCATTTACTGTATCAATAAATTTAAAAGGACTTGCAGTACTTATAATTAGCGTTTTCCCCTTTAATTTATTTTTTAAATTCAAATAAACACCATATGCTACAGCTGTGTGAGGGTCAATTAAATAATTATATTTTTCAAAACAATCCTTTATATAAAAAAGAGTTTCCGTATTACAAATTGAATATGCTAGAAAATCATCTATTTGGGAATGATACTGTTTTGGTAAATAAAAACTGTTTTTCTCTTTTAAATCTTTCATCAATTTATCAACAAGTTTATAATTTCCATCTGTAATAATAAATAACAATCTTTCCAAGTTTGATGAGATTAAAATATCCATTGCAGGAGAATTGGTTAAATAAAAAGGACGATTACAATTATATATTTTAGTATTAAAAAAATCCGTTAAAATATTATTCTCATTGCTAGCACAAATAATTTTATTAATAAACAAACCCATTTTTTTTGCTATATAACAAGCCAAAATATTACCAAAATTTCCCGTTGGTACAACTACATTGATACTTTCTCCATACAATATTTCATTTTGGTTTACCATTTTAAAATATGCATAAAAATAGTAAATAATTTGAGGAAGCAATCTACCTATATTTATTGAATTGGCTGAAGAAAGTTTAATATTTCTTAAATTATTCATACTAGTAAAAACTGTTTTTACAATATTTTGACAATCATCAAAATTACCTTTTATCCCTATAAGCCTTGCTTTTTGATTTGTATAAAAATGCATTTGCCTTTCTTGAAAATAACTTACTCCATCTATTGGATATAAAACGATAATTTTATTATTATCAGTTTTGCCAAAACTTGCTAATGCTGCCCCACCAGTATCACCAGAAGTGGCAGTTAAAATAAGGGTTTCAAGACAATCATTCTGTTTTACTTTAGCTACTTCTATTAAATTCGGTAACATCGTTAAAGCCATATCTTTAAAAGATAGGGTAGGACCATGATATAATTCTAAAAAACTAAACTCTTTCAAATTTTTCATTCCAATAATCTTGTTCTTAAAATTAACTGCTGTATATGTTTTGGCAATTACTTGTTTAATTTCTTCGTTGGTAAAATCATTTAAATAAAAAGTCAAAATTTTTTCGGCCATTTCTTGATAAGATAATAAACTAAAATTTTTATTAAATAAAAATGGTTTTATATGATGAAAAATGAAAAGCCCCCCCTCTTCACTGATACCTCTAATAATGGCCTCACTCGCATCTATATTTAATTTTTTTCTCGTACTAGTATACATACTTCACCTCAATTTTGTTACATTATATCATATTTTGTTTTCAATATCAAGACATTTGTATTTATTTCAAAAACAAAAAATTTGCATATTATTTCACAATTGCTTAACTTTTATGTTATAATATTTAAGAATAAATCATTTATGCAAGGAGGAATCAGATGACAAATAAATATTTATGTGAAATATATGAAAATGTTAAAGTTAAAAATGCAAATGAACCAGAATTTTTACAGGCAGTCTATGAAGTACTTGATTCAATTGAACCATTTGTTAATGAAAATGATGCAATTGAAAAAAATGGAATCGTAGAACGGTTTGTAGAAGCCGAAAGAATAATTACTTTCCGTGTTCCATGGATAGATGATAAAGGATTCGTTCATGTAAATAGAGGTTTTAGAGTTGAATTTTCCTCAGCAATAGGTCCTTATAAGGGAGGAATTAGATTGCACCCAACCGTTAACCAAAGTATTGTTAAATTTTTAGGCTTTGAACAAACCCTTAAAAATGCTCTTACAGGTCTTCCAATGGGTGGAGGCAAAGGAGGTAGTGATTTTGATCCGAAAGGAAAAAGCGATACCGAAATTATGCATTTTTGTCAAAGTTTTGTGAATGAATTATATCGCCATATTGGTCCGAATACAGATGTTCCCGCAGGCGATATAGGAACCGGTGCTAGAGAAATTGGCTATATGTTTGGTCAATACAAGAGATTAAAAAATGAATTTACTGGTGTTTTAACAGGCAAAGGCTTAAGTTATGGTGGTAGTTTAGGCAGAACTGAAGCTACAGGTTATGGCTTATGCTATTATACCAATAAAATGTTACAAGTAATGAATCATACCTCTTTTGCAAACAAAAAAGTTATTATTTCGGGTTCTGGTAATGTCGCTTTATATGCTATGCAAAAGGCTCAAGAACTAGGTGCTACTGTTATTGCAATGAGTGATTCTAGTGGATATATTTATAATGAGAATGGTTTAAATTTTGAAATTTTAAAAGATTTAAAAGAAGTAAAAAGAGCTAGAATTAGTGAATATCTTACCTTTGACAATACTACTATTTTTAAAGCATCTCCTAAAGATATATGGAAAATTAAATGTGACATCGCTTTACCTTGTGCTACCCAAAATGAACTTGATTTAACTGATGCAAAAATTCTTGTTGCAAATGGAGTCATTGCTGTTTCAGAAGGAGCGAATATGCCATGTACAATTGAAGCTACTAATTATTTAATAACTCATAATATTTTATTTGGTCCAGCTAAGGCTGCAAACGCTGGTGGAGTAATGGTATCTGGTTTTGAAATGAGTCAAAATTCAATGCGTTATGCTTGGAGTTTTGAAGAAGTAGATGAAAAACTCAAAACCCAAATGGAAAATATTTTTCTAGAAGTTATAGATTGTGCCACACATTATGGTAACAAATATAATACGGTACTTGGTGCAAATATTAGTGGTTTCAAAAAAGTTGCTAGTGCTATGCTTGCTCAAGGTGTTTGTTAATAAAAAACACTCCTAAATAGGTGAAATCATCAAGAAAAAAGAAACACAAAAAACATTATATTAATTAATCCCAGTTCAATCTATACTGAATTGGGATTTTATATTTTAATGAATAAACTAATGTTTACCTATTATAATATTTAATATCGTTTTTAATAGTTATATTAATATCTTCAAATATATAATTTTTAAAATCCTTATATCATTCATTTTTTATCCAATTATTGAAAGACCTAATGACAGAATTAATAGTAAACGTTGCTACTCAATTATTGATTGTTTGATAGTATAATTTTCATATATTTTGTTAAAAACTCTTAAGAAATATAGAGAGCCTTAATCGGAGTAAACAATCAAGGTCTTTATATCCTCTTTTTATTTTTTCTTGTAAAAATAATTGATACCATTCAAAATGTTTTTTTAAATTAAATCCATATTTTAAAGGTTTTACATCAGACAATATTATTTCATTATTTAAATATATCTACATAACAAGTCCAACCATAAGGTTTTCTTTGATTATAAATCCGTATTGTATCTATAATTATTATTTCTATCGCTCTAGAATGATACAAGTTTCCTTTAGGAACATTGGAATAAATTCTGCTTTTTTCACCTTTTGGTTTATTCAGATAATCCACTCATTCATCAAAATTAATATCATAAAATAAAAATGTAGACACTTTTTTTTGTGTCTACATTTATTTTATCACTTCAATTTTCGATTAAATCAAGTGTTTTATTCATCATCTTTTATATAAAATGACATAGGATAAGTTAAATATTCTATTTCATCTAACTGATCCGCAGTTACATAGCCTGCTTCAGCATTTATCAATGATGGTATTCGATTGACGATGGTTGCACAAGTATGTTCAACAGTTGCTGGTTTATCCACTCGATATTTTACATTTGGCTCACCCGTAATTTCCCAATCACACATATCTCCTTCATCTTTACCATATACTTTTCCTATTGTTTCCTCCTCAATTGTAATTCCTTGAAGAGTTTGAATTGTAACTACTGAAGACATTCCAATGCAACGTCCTGCTTTAATTGTTTTTCCTAACGTTTCGCTATAAATATCCTCCTTTGCCACATATGGAACATTTTTTTGAGTAATACTTTGAATGGTTAATCCTAATTTATTGGCAATTGCTTCACTTGCATTCCAAGCATACGATGCTGCAAATTCACTAGGATGTGCTATTTGTTGTTCAAATTCCTCTTCTGTTAAATCACATCCATGGGCATTAGCAAGTGCTAAACCATATTCATCAACATTGTAACTATAAGCACCTTTAATTTTAGTAATATTATGACAACCAGCACAAGCAAGAGCAACCATATTAATCCAAAAAATATCTTGCATTCCAGAACCTGTTACAGTACATCCTGTTTCTTTTGCCAGTAAATCAATTTTATTAGTCAAAGCAGCTGATGTTGTCCATGGATAAATGGCTTCTTCGCAAGTAGTAATAACATTTATTCCTCTTTCTACACATTGTTCTACATGTTTATAAATATCTGGAATAAAACTAAATAAAGTTACGATTGCAACATCAGCATCACATTCATCTAAAACTTTTTCTGCATCATTTTGGATAGTGACACCAAGTTTCATTCCAATTTCTGCAAAATCACCAACATCCATTCCAATAATTGCAGGATTAACATCAATTGCACCTACAATTTCGGCTCCTTTTTCATGTAGATAACGCAAAATATACTTTGCCATTTTTCCACATCCATATTGAACAACTTTAACTTTTCTCATTTTTTCCTCCTAATTTATATAATTCTCTTTGCTTAAGGTTATTTTTTCCTTAATCACCATTATTATACATTATTATATTAAAAAATGGAAGTCATTTTGATAGATAATTTTTTTATCTCGTTATATTCCTTTTGATATATTAAAATATTTTTTATAACTCATATTTTAAAATTATTTTTTTAATAAAAATAATAACTTGAGCAAAAATAAGAGAAATTGCTCCTGCTCTTACCATCCAATCAAAATTGTCTATAAACCTTTTAATTGCTATATAATTATAATAATATTGGTCTTTTAACTTTGAATGAAGCCAAGTTTCAATATAACTAGTAACCGAAGTTATATTTATTAAAAAAAGCGATACAATGATTATAGATATGGTTTCAAACACAGTTACTTGACTATTGCTAATATTATCATTTAAAAATATAATAGAAAAAAGAATAGAGATAAAAATAACTATAAAATTTTCTGTTTGAATAAGTGGAATAATAAAAACTTTATTATCATTACTTCTAGAAGAAAAATATATTTCTAATAATAGATTTTGCATTAAAACAGCAAAAATATAGATGAAAAGATAAAGCAATGTAAAAATAAGACATACTATCAATAAAGTTTTAATAATATTATTTAATCTTATATCGTATCTTCCATTAATTTTTTTATAATTATTTCTGTCATTATTTTGCATAAACATTCCTTCCTCTCTATAAGATTAATTATATCATATATTTTATTTATTTTTTTCTTTTATGCAAGTATTCTATTTCAAATAATATATCATTTCTATACTTTTTCAATGAAAAATATACCTTATGAATTTATCATAAGGTATATTCTAAATAAATAATTATTTATTTTCTTCTACTGTTAAACCAGTAGGTAATTGATCTTTAAATTCTTGATAGTTTTCTGCTGCTTTAAATTCTTTTGAAACAATAATCTTACTATTTGTTGCATTAACAGTAATTTTAGAACGTGAATTATCAAATCCCCAATATGTTGATTCTTTTGTTGTGTCGTCTAAATATGCTCCTGCAAAATCAATAGTAACATTTTTTAGTGTTAAAGTAGAACCTGTAGCCCCTGTTGTCGTAATACGACCATATTTTAAACTAACATTTTCAAGTGTTGTATTTCCTTCTTTTGTACTTAAATAAATACTACCTGCATATTTTGTTGTATCCATAGGCTCAATTTTAATGTTTTTTAGAGTCGTATTTTTTCCTAGTATTTCAATAACCTTGTTTGGTTCTTTTTTACATTGAAAGTTGATACCATCAATTGTCGTGTTATTGCCAACTATTGTGACAAAGTTTTGATTAGCCCATGCCGTATTTGGTGTTTCAACTGTGCTTTTAATGGTAACATCCCCGATTCCTTTTAATGTTAAATTATTTGCGGTAACCAAAAAATAAAAACCTGTTTGATTTTCATATTGAGTTGTTTCATCACGATCAATACTATACGTTCCACTCTTAAGTGCTAATGCCTCACCATCTTTTTGATTTTGTAAAGCTGTTCTCAACTCAGTTGCATTGTTAATGATTTTATCTGCCACAAAGATAGTATAAGTAAATTCTTGACCTTCATGAGTTATTTTTACTTCTTGATTACCTGTTTTATTTTTATCATAACCTGAAATCATACTAGAAGTAACATCAACAAGATCTCCTTTTGATTCATCATCAAAAATAGTATTTACTTTTAATCCGCTTAACTCTGTTCCTTTTAATACAACTAACTGATGATTTGTAACTTCAATACCAGTTATTTTGTGTTTTTTACATCCTGTTCCAATACCAATTAAAGTAAAAAAGCATACTGCACATAATAAAAATTTTTTCATAAATTTCCTCCTTCTTGTAAAAATTATAAAAGTTCTATATTGTTATAAAACATTTTATTTCAACATTATTTTTTACACTTGAAATTAGAATATTCAAGAATATTTTTTCTAATTTTGGAAATTTTTTTGTTTTAATAATTTTTAAAAATTATATATTTGAAAAACATGTTATAAAAATAAAATCCTGCTTTCTTACTATATCTTATCCATCAAATTCAATATCTTAATTAATTAAAAATTTAATTTTGAACGCTTTATTTTATTATAATGAAGTAATCAACTTTCGCAATTTTAAATTCTTCTTAGCATAGACAAATTGAACACCAAAGTTTCTTTTATGAATAAAAAGTCTGAAAAAGGAAATTTTGATTTAGATTTGTCTAAATATAGATACAGGTTTTAACACATCCTTAAAAAGCAACAATGTGGGATTTAATTTAACATCTTAGTTTATTTTATTGAACTTTTAAACATTAGAAAACTTTTTGACAAACTTTTGTGTGTGCACCACTATATGCTTTTGCATATAGTGGTAATGTTTTATTTTAGATAGTTTCAGTGCTAAATATTTCATATAGAAAAGAGTTAGCATTTCTACTAACTCCTAATATATTATAAAAATTTATTCACTCTCAACAATCAAGTTTAAAACAACACTATATTTTGGATTATACACATAATCACTACCTTTTATTATAATCCAACCAGTTCCATCAATTGTTACATTACCCCATGCATCAATGGTTACACTTGTAATTGAACTTGATTTTGATACAACTTCCCAAGTATAATATTGTGTCATTGGGAATGGTGAATTTTGAACATTAAGTCCTAGTTTATAAGTTCCATCATTTATATTATGTGTATCACTAATTTCATAAACAATTTCATCGTCATTTACATTTGAATCGTTTATTACTGTAAACTCCTTAACAAATACAATTGATGGGTTATCAATATTTACTGCCATTATCTTAACAGTTCCAATACCTACACCAAGCACTGTTCCATGAATAGATATCGTTGCAACTGATTCATCATTTGAATACCAGTAATAATCTTGTCTTGATGCTTGAGTAACTTGATTTGCTTTAAAATATATTACTCTTGTAAATCCTTTTACAATTGTTGTACTTCTATAACTTCTATTGTATGAAACAATATCTTGCTCATAAACATTTATCATACTACCACAATCAGTATAAGCATCTGGGTCTGTATATAATAATGTAGAATCATATTGAGTAACAAGTCTATTAAATCTCACATCAAACGCAGCACCATCATCTTTATTGAAGTATCCAACAAAGTATATACCATCAGTTAAATTTAATGTAGAAGTAAATGTATCATTTATACCATCCATCAATTGTGAAATTAGGGTTTCAATTGAATAGGTATTTGAAGAACTATTATAATTTAATTTACTTAGAACGAATAAAATCTCATTACTTTGTAAACCACTATATGAATAATCTACTGTAAACTTACCTGCTTGTTCTAAATATATTTTTTTAATATAGTCGCCTTTTGTTGTTTCAGAATCTAAAATTGGCACTTCATCATTAGTCGATTCTGATAGATTAAATAGGTCTATCACTTCACTTTCAACTGAAGAAATAGTACATTTTAAAAATTCATAATTATTTGAAGGCATTAAAATATTAATATAGAAATACCCATTTCTAGGCAAATACACATACATTATATTTTGTCCATCATCTGAGGAAGCTAATGTATTTGAATTTGGATATTTATTTAAAACTTGTGTCTCTAACCTATCACTTTCATTGTAAATAGTAATTGAACCTGCTTCATACATAATTGATGCACCATCAACGCCAGCACCATTTAAGTAAAATTTATAAAACCCTGCTCCTTTATTATTTATGTAATATAATTTATTCAGATATGTTCCTTCTGCTGTTTTATGTAAATGTGTCAATAAATTATGTTCATCATTATAATAAACTTGCTCACCATTATGTTTCCATCGCAATTCATAATTAATAGTAATATTACCACTAATAGTACTCGTCTTATATCTAATATCTAAATAATAAGTACCAACACTTAAATATGAATATAATATGTTTTCTCCAGTGTAAAGCTTTTCAAAATTTTCATCGTAAATAATAATTTCAGTATTAGAATTTGTAAAAAATTTATATGATTTATTACACTCAACATTTAGCAAATATAATTTATTACATCCTACATTTAATGAAACGTTTTCCGAATTTTCAACTAAGCAATGTAAATTAATATCATCAAAATGATTGTTGTCAGGAATAATTTTATTTTTATAACTAGACCAATATACTTTATTTTTATATTCGGCCAATCTATTCTGGGGTACAATAATCTGAAGAGAACTTGAGCATCCATCAAACACTTTTTCACCCAAATGTGTTATATCTGCTATTTCTCTTAATACTTTAACTTCAGTTAAATAAGTACAATTTTCGAAAGCACTTGAATCTATATGTTGAACACTTGATGGTAAAATAATGTTTCCTAAACTTGCACAACCTTTAAATACTGAATTTCCAATAGCAAATAAATTATTTGATAATATCACTGACTGTAAATAAGAACAGTTTTCAAAAGCATTTGAATCTAGATGTATAACACTATTCGGTATAGTTATATTGGAAAGACTACTACAACCTTTAAATGCTGAACTTCCTATTGAAGTTAGATTATTTGATAATATCACTGACTGTAAATAAGAGCAGTTTTCAAAAGCATTTGAATCTAGATATGTAACGCTATTCGGTATAGTTATATTGGAAAGACTACTACAACCTTTAAATGCTGAATTTCCTATTGAAGTTAGATTATTTGATAAAGTCACGTTTTGCAAATATGAACAATTTTCAAAAGCATTTGAATCTAGATGCGTTACTGTATCTGGTATAGTTATACTAGTTAAATTAGAACAATTCTTAAATGCTGAATTTCGTATCATTTTTAAGTAATCCGGTAAAACAAATTCAGTTACATTAACTTGATTTTCAAATGCAGCTTCACCTATTTCAGTAACTATTTTCCCATTCAGATACGTTGGAATTACAAATTTAGTACTAACTGAATCAGTAGAAATTGGAATAATAGGATTCAATTTATCTATTCTAATCTCATTTTCATTTAAATCTGTTGTTTCGTAAATTGTACCATTTAACATAGGAGTAATATTAAATTCATCTATTACATTAAAAATATTGCAACCAACACCATATTCAATTGTAGGATCAGTAGGCCCTGCAAAGTGCATTCCAATTAAAAATAAATTTTGTCCACCACCATTGAAATATACAGGACCGCCACTATCGCCACCTTCTGAATCTGTTGAATACTTTATGGTATTAGTAATTATTGTTGGAACGCCATCATAACTTATATTACAATTATAATTAGTACTTAAGATATGACCTGTTGTATTTCCTGTTGTTTGTCCAAGTCTTCTTACTGGAGCACCTTGGATAATTAATTCTCGACTACCTAATTTTATATTATTATATACATCATCACCCATTCTAGCATGAGTTGTAACTTCCCAATTATCTTGATCTTCAAATGGAACAAAAGCTGCATCTATTGTCCCACTATGTTGTCTTTTTGTGGCAGTTCCAAGTTTACTACCTTGTAAAAAATTACCATTATGGTACATCGTTGTATTAGCATCAGCAACATGAGCATTTGTTAAAACTCCATATTTTCCAGTATCATTGTCATATGCATTTACACAAATAGTTCCATAGCTATAAAGAAAAAACATTACAGAATCATTAATTGTGTCACCTCCATATGCAGTTTTTTTATGAGGAATTATTTCATTTTCACTTTCAATTCTAATGTTTATCGCATCAGAAAAAAATAAATTAATTTCCTTTAAATATGAAATCAACAAATTGCGACTTTCTTGATCATTTATACAAACATCAACTTCATTAGAATGTTCATCTAATGCTACAGAACTTACATTATATTCAATCATTTTACAAGTAATTGCATTTTGAATTTCTAATAACAGATTATACGAATAATCCTTTTTAACATAAATTACTTGATTATCATATGTTGGTAATTCTACTTCATTTACATAGCCAATATTTAATAATCCACTATCATCTAGATAGGAACCTGCATAATTATCAGAATAAGTGTTACTTAAAAGTCCGCTTCTAAATCTATTTTCAATTTTAAATGGTTGTATAGCGTCATTAAGAATCAAAATACTTTTATTACAATTTTCATAATATAAACCATCATCATCAAACGCAAAGGCACTATTTATATTTGAACATATAATAATCACGAAAAAAATTAAACAAAATAATATTATTTTAAATATCTTTTTCATATCACTTCTCCACAATTATATTTATAATATCACTTTTAATAATTATCAATTCATTTTTAATATAAAAACAGAATTGTGCTTCTATTTCAAGATTATTTAAAGATGTGACTTTATATTCTAGTTCTTTTTCAAGTAAAGTATTTTTTTTAAATTTAAAACTTTTTAATGTTCCCCCCTTAGAATTTACTATAAAATCATGGTTATCAAATTCAGTAAATACCCCTATCATTATAATATCTTCAATTTTTTGAACATCGGTATGATTTGCTTTTATTTTGATACTTTTATTACTATTGTTTTTTATAGAAGCAGTAATTTTAATAGTCTCTCCAACTTTAACATTTGTTTTATTCACATTAATAAAGCTCTCAAAATCATCTTTGTTTACATTATCACACCCTGCTAAGCACATTACAAACATTAAACTCATAAAAAATATAAATAATCTCTTCATTTTATATCGCCCCTTTCAAGATTATTATTTTTATTAAGAATTCTTTCCAAGATAATCACCTTATTTACTAAATAAATTTTAAGCATATATAACACCCCCTATTATATGTTTTTAGTACAAAAAGCTCTCCTTTTCTAAGAGAGGTTTAATGATATGTATAACAATAATATTGTCTTAGAAATGGTATACGTTTTCACTATTATTATATGAATCACTACTACTATATATTAACTCACACATGACTTTGTTGTTATATTAAAGTCGTATTTATAAAAATCATAAGTTTCTTCATTGATATTTATATAGTAGGCTCTAACTAGTCTTCCTTCTTTATAGAATAAGGCTCTTAAAATAAGTAAACCAATATATACTTTATTTTTTACAATATAATATCCTTCTATAAAACCTTCTTCATTTACTAAAATACTTTATTCATGTACCACTTCTGATTATTCGTTTCACCTATTGTATTATTACCCCCAACCAAACTAGCACCAAACAATACTACTAATAACAATGTAATAATTTTCCTTCACATATAAAACAATTTAAATGCCTAAAAGGTGACTTTTTATACATTAATATAACAATGAAATAGTCAGTTTTTTTAAAAATCAATCTATTGTTTATATTATACTACATAGCTTTTTATTTTACAAGTGTTAATGTTCGCAAATATCGTTTAACCATCTTCTCATTTTTTCCTCTATTTTTCAAGTTTTCAAGAAACATCTGTATATGAGTTAATTTTATTAAGACGTTTTAAAATGGTGATTTTTTGATTATTATGCGAACGAGACTGCCGCCCCGCTCACGAGGGAAAGTGTCCAAATTCTAGACTGCCCGCATGCCCAATTCCAGCTCTACCATCATCCAATACTGCTACATTTTCACTATTTTCCTATACAAAACAACAAAAAAAGCCGATAGGAAGCCTATTTTAGGCAACTTATCAGCTATTTTACTTATTATTTACTTAAAATCATTTTTAGACACTTTTTGGGCAAAAAACGCAAAAGTGTCCAAAAGTAGTGAAAAAATTGGACACTTTCTAATCATCTTATTTAGTTGTTAATTGGTTATTTGGTATAATAAGTATAACATAGATGAAAGGAAATGTAAAGGTAATTGATATGCTTACTAAAAAAGAAATTAATAAAATAAGGACAATGTATTATGAACAAAATTACAATGTAACTGAAATAAAAAGAATAATGAATGTTTCAAGACAAACTATTTATACTTACTTAAAGTTTTGTGATTTTTCTGAAGATGTGCAAAGAAATCCATTTAAAACTAAAATGTCAAAATATAAAGAAGATATTATTGTGATTTCTCTTATAAAAGATTTGAGATAATACTGTCATTATAAAACCAAATACTAATAAAACTAAAACCATAATAGCAAAACAATTTACCAATTTATAATCTTTATAAGCATTTTCTGCAGAACAACACAATAAAGTAACAATTGTTCCTATTAAAATAGATATTGCAGTTAATAAAAAACCAGCTTTAGTATTTATAATATCGTTTCTTCTTAATTCTTCCTCATATTTTCTTTTAGCAAGTCCAAGAGTTATATCAAACGCTTTTTCTTTTAAATCATCTTTATTCATAGATTATTATCCTCCATGCTTATTTTACTAAATTAGAAAAAATAATTTTTAACATTTCATCATCAATATTATTATTAATAAATGAAATGGCATTATAATTATCTTTATCTATTTTTAATATTTCTTCTTTAACTAATTCATTTAACAATGGTTCTATTCTCTTGTGATATTCTTGCTTAATCATGCCAAAATTTCTTACTTCATTAAGTTTAAATGAAACTATTGTCTTACTTTCCTTGCCACTTAAGAAATCTTTTAAAGAACTAAAGTTAAACTTGAATTTAAGATATTTACTTTCTACTAGTTTTATAGATTCAATTATCAAAGTAACTAATTCTCTAATTGGATAACCCATAAATATCATTTTATCCAATGTCATATTTCCATCATAAAATGCTACTGCAAGTTTACTCTTATCTTGAGTATAATTATATGGCATCAAATAACCTTTGCATCCAGTCCCATCTTTTTTGTAATTCGTGCAGCCAAGCATTCTATTACCTGTGTCTTGTCCTTCTTTATTTCTAATAGGTTTTACAATTAAATAACCATCTTCACAATCAGGACATTTAGATATTGATAAATAACCACCTTTTAAGTCATTAGTCATAAACCCACATATTTCAGGATCATTTGAACATATCCATAGTGTTTTTGCTCCAGTCATAAATTTGAAATTACTTTTTCTTCTTTGTAGTGGATACCCACAATTTGGACATTTTCTTCTAAAATCATTTTCTTCGGTAGGATTAAGTTCAACACCTTTTAATATAACATTTGTAAATTGATCTTTAATTTCTAATATAAATTTTGATGGTCTGTATTGTGGAGTTATTAAATAAACCCTATTTTTAGTTCTAGTCAAAGCAACATAGAATAATCTTCTTTCTTCTGCATAATCAATATCTTCATCATCTTTAATAACTAACTTCATTACAGGGTCATCTTCTATTTTTGATGGAAATCCCATAATATCATCTTTACCATTAATAACAATTACATTATCATATCCTAATCCCTTTGAACTATGAGCTGTTAAGAAATCAATATTTAATTTAGGATATTTTTTTGACTTAATCTTATTCCCATTCATATAGAAGAAATCTTCTAACTTTGTTAAATTTTTACCATCAAAGCCAAATCTTCCAATTAGAAGAATATTCTTTTCTTCTCCATTTACTGAAACAATATGGTCAAGTGAATTTTCAATAGCTTCTCCTAATCTATAGAATGGGCCTTTATCATTTTCGTCTTTCTCATATGAATCATTATAACTCATTAGTATTACTGGATCTTTAATTGTCTTATTTGACTTTAAAGATTTTTTTATTTGTTCATTATTTGCCATGACGAATCCACCAGCAATATCAATTAGTTCTTGTGAATTACGATAAGTTTTAGTAATCTTTAAAATATTGGCATAACCCATCTTTTCTTCAAATTTAGTGAATAAATCAATTTTTGCACCACTAAACCTAAATATCGATTGCCAGTCATCACCAACAGCTATTATTTTAGCATTACTAGCTTTACTTAACTTTTCACATAAATCAAATCGTTGAAGTGAAATATCTTGATACTCATCAACTAGTATATATTCATATGGTAATAAATCATTTTCTTTGATACGCTTATCCAAAATGTTAGCAGCATTGTTTATCATATCTTCAAAGTCAATTGCATTATAGTCTTTTAATGCCTTTGTATATGCTAAATAACATTGATAGCAAATATCTATAAATAATTTAGTTCTTTCATCCTTAACGTTTATTTTCCATTCATCAAACTTAGCCATTGTAAAATTATTAACTTTAAATTTAGAAATAAAATTACAAACTAAAGTAATAAACTTACTAAAATATTTGTCTTCAGCAGTTTTGACTATTCTTCTATAAATATCAATATTTGATTTAGTATCAAGTTTAATATTTTCTTTTTGAAGTTCTTCTTTTAAATGCTCAATTAAATCTCTTCCATCATTATATTTAGAGAATGTATAAATTAATTTTGTTCCATGTTCTCTATGAAGTTTGATTTTATCATTAACATGACGTTTATATTCTTCTAATTCTTTTTCAGTAAACCTGTTATTTTTGCCATCTTGTGATAATCCAAAATGTTCTAAATAGATTACCTTACCATCTTGCTTAATTGCAAAGTCTGGACAATATGGTTTAATCGTATCTTTGAAACCATATCTATATACTGGTTCATAAATATAATCTACACCATTAATATATAAAAAGTTAGCAATTCTACATTCATCAATCGATCTAACTCTCTCATTATTAATAGTGATTCTATTTTTAGTTTGTTCTTTTTGATAATCATTAATTAATGTTTCTAAATCAGATTTTAATGTTGTAATATTATCATCTTTTAATGATTTAAATAATAGAGTTGTATTTGATTCATCAAATGGCATATTTAAATATGATGCAAAGAATAACAAAATCTTTTTAATGAAATATTCATCATCAAGTTTAGTTGTTAAATACTCTCTTATTTTATCATACATATATCCAGTAGAAATAATTCTATGTCTGACTGGTTCATTTTTTTTAATGATGGTATTACCTATAGAGTGAAATGTTGCTATATTAACATCTAATTCTAGTCGTTTGAATCTTTCTTTTAGTTCTTCGGTTGCTTTTCTAGTGAAAGATACAATTAATATTTTATCAGCATCAATATTTTGTTTTTCTACTAAATATTTAACTTTAGCCTCAATTGTTGTTGTTTTACCAGCACCTGCTCCAGCAATAACTAGTGTATAGTCTTCATCTGATAATACAACTTTTCTTTGTTCTTCATCTAATATAATATTTGGATCATCTTTTAATAATATCTCATCTAAATATGTCTTATCAATTTTTAAATGTTTTTCGATAAATTTAGTATTATGCTCTTTTACTAATGCTTCAGTACCCACAAATTTATCAAAATATTTTTTTAACAGTTTATAATCAATATCATTCTTTTTACACCATTCTTTTAATATTGATTTTTCTTCCATTAAAACTAATTCTTTATAAATATCAATAGTTTCATTATAAAAAGAAATGTAATCTTTTCTAGAGATAAATTTATCAAGACTAAATAACGAATCTATTTGTTTACAAAATGATTCTATAGCAATAAATTCTTTATTATTATTTTTATAACCAAATAAACCCATATTAACTACTCCTTTTTTACATATTATACCATTTTTTGATAAAAATAGAAAGTATTATGTATATTACTAAATGAAAATTAAAATATTTGATAAAAAGAAAAAGGAGTTTCTAAACTCCCACTCTATTCTGGATAATAACATTAATCCATATTTCATTATTTCTATCTACTCTTACATCATTAGTTATATAAGATTCAACAAGATACAACTTATTTTTAACAATAATACTTTTTATAATCTCTTCATTTATATAATTAAAATATCTATTATCTTTTTCTACTTCTTTATCTCCATATTTAAATGAACAATAAAGTACACCATTTCCCTTTAAAGCTTTAATACATTTTATAATTACTTCTTCTAACTCATCTCTTTTAACATGAAGTAGCGATGTACATGCCCAGATACCATCATATTCATTGTTATAATTTAATTCACAAGCAGATTCTAATCTAACATTAAATCCTTGCTCTTTCATATTATTGACAAACTCTATTGATGTATCTATTCCTTCAACTTCATATCCGAGAGATTTAAAGTATATCATGTCTCTTCCACTACCAAAGCCAACATCTAATATCTTTCCAGTCTTAGGCAAAAACCTTAAAAATTTTAGATAGTGTAAACTCATATCACAATTAATGGTATTTTGAATATACTCTTTTGCGTTTATATCATAATAATTACTCATATTATAACCTACACTCATAATAAAATTTTTCTAGATAATCATTATCAATAGACAACTTTAAATCATCTTTATACTTACCATCTAATATACTTAATAACTTTTCATTTCTTATCTTTAGTTTATTTATTACCTCAATACTAGGTATACTATTAGACTTTGAAGAATTATTTGATTTTGAAGTAACTACTAAATTCCATATATAATCAGAATACATAAAACTCCAAGGTATAACATAATCTATTGATATATTATCAGGTTCTAGTTCTTCACCGCTATAAAAATCAATAATCTTGCCATTTTTAAATTCTTTAAGTAGTTCTTCTTTATATTTACTTAAACTATTTCTAGAAAGTTTTGCTTCTGAAATACCATTTACCTTATTAGCAATCTTAGGACAAAAATTAAATTTTTCAAGTAATTGTGCCCATTTATAATTTAATAGTTTTGATAAAATAATCCCATACTCTTTTAATAAATTTAATTCATCAATATTAATTATAATAATTGAACCATCTTTTTTCTTAATATATTTTTTAATGAAATTTCTTAACTTTGATACATCTTCTGCCAAAAATATTGGAGCATATGAAATTGCTTCAGCATAAAAGTCATTATCAATATTACTTCTATTTTCTTCTTTATAATTATGTAAAAAAGCACAAGGAATTAAACTGATATTATTTATATAAATATCTTCGTTAAAGTTTTCAATTATTTTAGCGTATGAATATGCTTGATAAGATGGATGACATACAGCTCGATTAGCTCCACCAGTAAATGCGGTAACTATATCAGGGCGTGATGTAATACTGCTATTTTCCCATTGTTTTAGTTCTATAACAACTATGTTATTATTATTGTTCTCATCAATTCCACCAATTAGAAAATCTACTCTTTTTGCAGTAAGAGGAATTTGATATTTAATTGCCACACTGCATTCATCCGATATTTCAATATCATCAAGAGCATTACGCATATGTACTAAAGAATTGGACCACGCACGATATTCTGCATCATTATGATGTTTAACATTATGTTTATTAAATTCTTCAATAATTTTCTTTGCGATGATACCATTTCTGACATCATCTACAAATCCACCTTTAGTGTTTGAATATACAATCATTGAAATATTCCTCCAATTTTAAACCTATATATTGTATCATATTTTGAGAAAATTTTAAAGTATTAGACTAATATCTTGTATTATTTTATCGAATTATATAAAAAAGAATCGATGCAACTATATAAACATCAATTCTTTTATATCACTATTTAAATTAAATGCAAAAACAGCTTATCTGCTTTCGCAAAATCCAACTCTTTTAATTTGTCTTTCTCACACCATATTGATGATTTATGTTCTAAAAGAACTGGTTCATTATCTTTTAGACTACATAAATATACATGCATTGTTAATGAGAATGTATTATATTCATGATTAATAGTCGTAATAAATTTTTCAATATTTATACTACAGTTTAATTCTTCTTTTATTTCTCTTAGTAATGCTTCTTCTTTAGTTTCTCCTGGTTCAATTTTTCCACCTGGAAATTCCCATTTAAAAGCGCATTCACCTTTTGGGCCTCTTTGGCAACAAAATATTTTATCATCTTTCTTTATTACGGCTGCAACTACTTCAAAATGTTTTTTACTATTCATAATCATTTCCTTTTGGTATTTCAAAATCTAAATAATATTCTTCACTTACTTCATTGTCTAAAATAATGTCAAATGTTAATGTATCAAATTGATTATTTTTAGTTATTCTTACATTTGTAAATGTACCAGTTCCAAAATAAGTGAATGGTAAAGTTATACCATCTTGTTCATCCATTTTTCTAACAAACAAGTGAACTACTTTTGTATTAAGTAGTTTCTTACCTATGCTATTTTCTAATGTTGTGTTATTTTCACTTTCCCATTGGAATACCTTACTAGATAAGAATTTATCTTTATAATTAAGTCTTTCTTCTTTTGATGAATCTTTCTTTAGCCCTACAAATACATAAGTTGTACCATCACTATCAAACTTAGTACCTTTCATGAACATTAAGGCATTTTCTAATAATGCTCTCATTATTTGTTCTTTATAGTAATTGCCCATGACTTTGAATATTCCATCAAAATCTCCAAAATCAATTTCATATTTTATTAAAGCGTACTCATATAAATCTTCTAAATAAAACTTCATATTCTCTGATACGTTATCAATATTTATTTTGTTATCACTAGTTAATATTTTCTCTTTTTGAAGCATTGCTATTGCATGATTAATAGTATTAACAGTGATCTTTGAATTATATCCAAGTATTTTGTTATTATCTATACTACCCGACTCTAGTAACGATTTTAATATTAAAATTTCATCACATCTTACTATTGGTAGTAATTCGGAAATCTTATCAACAAGTTCATTTTTTTCATTTGTAAATATAGGTATATTATCTTCATTAATCTTTTTAAGAAATGAGTAGTATGATTTATTTTTCTTACCATTTATCTTTGATTTCATAAATCTAATTAAATCAGGCGCAATATCTGAATTAATATAATCTACATGTAGTGGATAAGATTCTACTTGCATATATTTCTTAAAGTTTTGATAGTCTTTCTTTAAATAATCAGTCTTATTAAAGTTTTGTTTATTTATATAGTTAATAATATCCACTTTTGCAAGTTCATCAAAGAATATTTCAACACCAGGTATATTTAATGAATTAAAGTTAGTTCTAACCATTTCACTTAAATATGCTTTTTCAGTATATGTAGTTTTACCAAGCGTTCCAAGTGCTAATGCTATTTGGATTGATCTTTCATAGTTATTACCAATAAAATCAAGTACTGTCACATATTCCTTATCTGGGTATTTTCTTAATCCACGTCCTAATTGTTGTAAGAATATTGTTTGTGATTCAGTAGGTCTTAAAAATAATACCATATTAACTGATGGAATATCGACACCTTCATTTAATATATCTACAGTACATATTATTTCTAGTTGTTTTGAATCATCTTGTAATTCTTTAAATGCGACTATTCTTTCTCCAAAATTATTACTACCAGTTAAAGCAATAGCATTATATCCAATTTCATTAAATCCTTGAGCCATCATTTTACAATGTTCAATACTAGAACAAAACGCTAAACATTTTAACTTTTTATTTGGTTCTCTTCTTAATTCTATTTGATTTCTTATAAATTCAACGTTTATATTTTTTGATATTTCTCTAGCAATAACTGCTTTATCATTACTACTATAATCAGCAAATTCATCTCTAATTGCATAATAGTGAAAAGGTACAACTAAATCATTAATAATCGCATCTCTTAATCTTAATTCAAATGGTACATTATTTTCAAATAATTCTAAAACATTCTTATCGTCCATTCTCTCAGGTGTAGCTGTTAATCCTAATAAGAACGTTGGTTCAAAGTATGTAAATATCTTTTGCCCATTTTCTGCCATTATATGATGTACTTCATCATAAATAATATAATCAAATGTATCTTTATTAAATTCATCTAAATGTCTTGCTATCATTGATGAACTTGTAAATATAAAGTCTACATCCAAATCTTGCTTTCTTCCTGTATAAAATCCATATGTATGCTCATATCCAAATACTTTCTTGAATGTCTTAAGTGCATCATTTAAAATAGTATCCCTATGAACAATATATAAAAGTCTATTAGGTGAAAAGTTTCTTGCATCAAATGCAGCTAAATATGTTTTACCTGAACCTGTTGCAGCAACAACTAATGCTTTATCTACACCTAAATCTCTATATCTTCTTAATTCTTTTAATGCGCCTCGTTGCATTGAGTTAGGTTTAACAGGTATTATACTTGGATTAAAATAGTCCATATCCCATTTCTCAATGGCATAACTTAACATTATTTTATATTTATCAATTAATTCTTCATTTAATTCATATGTAGCATCCCACAATATATTAAACTCTTTCATTATATTAGAAACTAATTTATCTTCATTTTTTCTAAATAACGAAACATTCCATTCAATATTTTTTAATATTGCATATCTAGTAATATTAGTACTTCCTACGATAAACTCTACTTCATTATCACATTCAAAAATATATCCTTTCGAATGAAATCCATTATCACCAAAACAATTTAAATCTAAGTGACATTCAAAATTAGAATATAACTTTTGAAATTTACTAAATAATTCTAATGAGGCAATGTCAGTAAAATTTTGATAAGTTGATGTAATAATCTTTACAGCTACACCTCTTTTTAATGCTGTCTCTAATTCTTTCTCGAATAGAACTAGTCCAGCTTTTTTTATAAAACTAACAGAAAAATAGCAATTAATACATTTCGCTAATGATTCTTTAATTTTATCAATAAATTTTATATTTGTATTATTCGTTATTAATATATCTTTCATATTATACTCCAAATCAATATTAGTAATAATTTACTATATAATACCACAATTTGAGAAAATTTTAAAGTATTAAACAAATATCTAGATACTATTTGTCATTTTTTATCAATAATAAATATTAATATCTTGAAATTTGGTCTACATCGCCAAAATGAAGAGGCCCTGCTCTTTACCCTCTTTTGAAATCAAAGTCTTATATAGCCCTTAAAATGGGTGCTGAAATCTGCAAGAGTCTCAAAATACGGGCGTATTTTCATTTGCCACAAGATCAATTATATTAAATTAAAGTTGTATGGATAAATACCCCTAATATATAAAATAATTATATTTTTTTCTATAAAAAATTATATATTTAATAGTTATTATCCATCAGTCATAATAAAAAGCTAAAGCACTACAATAATGCTCTAGCTTATAAATTAGATTATTTTTTACATGGTGGAAGAGTTAACCGATAAGGTTAAAGGGGCATTATTGCCATTCACAAACTTTATACTTCCTCAATTCTCGAAAACTCTCTTCCAGAAACCCCGTTCTCTTTAAATAAAATAAATATAATTATGTAATAAAAAAACATAAAATATTTAATCACCTCCATATTATCATTAATAATTGAAGAGATGGAAGTTACATTATTTATGAAATTTGCAATCAAAATAATTTATATTTTATCCTTACCTAATATTAACAATAATCAGTATTGCTAAATTTTAGTTATTTTAAATCTATCCGTTAAAAAATTATAAACATTAAATTAATTTAATTTAAATTATATTATTTTTTGAAAGTAAGTCTAAAACCTTAGCACCTGGTTCCATGCTAATCATTGTATAAGATTGTGATAAAACTAATGGTATTATACTAGTAGTATTTATATCAGATTTTAATTCTGAAAGTAAGAGTAATGCAATATTCAAATTATTGTACATCAAATAATTACACTTATCAATTTTAAATTTTTCAACATTTTCTTTTGTACCCAAATAATATGGTAAATTAAATGAAAAAACACTGTTATTATGTTTCCATAGAAAATCTTGTCCATAATATGTTTCATTACCAAATGTAGTTCCTGAACTTTCTTTATTAAAAGTAATATATTTTTCCCTGAATTCATCAGAAATACATAGTAACGAATTATTCTCTAAATGTTGTGATATTAATTGTGCATAACTACTAATTATGCTACTTTCTTTTAATAATCCAATAATTAATAAATCGTTATATCTTTTGCTTCTCATCTCAACATTTATTTCATATATCACCTTCATTAAGGATTTATGCACCCAAGCAGCTGTTCCTGCAATCATTAATGGACCATCAATAATTATTCCAATATTTTTCAACATTTGTAAATAAGTATTCTTATTTTTAATTTTAATCATTCTTAATAAGTGACCTAAGTATATATGTTTAATAACCTTTTCGAAACGTCCTAGAACACCTTTATTTGATATGGCATGTTCATCTAATTCTTCATATAAACGTAGACAATCAGTAGCAAAAATTCTATTTTCACAATGAGGACAAAACTGACTTTCTTCAATATTTTGAATAGTAACATTTTCATGTCCACAAGTTGGACATTTATGTAAAATTATTTTATTATCATTATTTATTTTCCTATACGAAAATAGCCAAAATAAGGTTTCTTTTAGACTTGTTTTTCTATCATTAATATCATCCCTAAAATTTTCAAAAAACTCATCTAATGCTAATCTAAAGCTTTCTTTTGTATTTTTTGTATCCTTATACTTTATATTACAGCTTGGTAAAACAAATACAAGTGATTCATTTTCATCTGTTATCTTTGCCAATTTAAAGGGATCAATAAATTTGTCTTTACTAACATCTTTAATATCATTGTATTTTAATAATGAAGTAACTAATTTAACATACCCTATGTTTGTAAATGGTATATTATCATGAATTGAAGCCTCGTAGCTTGAAGAAGCAATTGTTATTAAATTATTCGGTAGTTTTTCTTCTTTAATATTAAAAATTTCAAAATTATTAACAATTTCATCAATTTCTTCTCCATTAGGTTCTCTCATAAAAGAACAATATTCTAAAAACTCTTTGACATTAGGATTTTGAGCAATATCAATATGAGCTATCTTGCTTTCATTATTCATGTTTACTCTCCAATAAACTTAGAAGGATTAAATTTATCAATTTGAATAGGTATTACAAATGGACTAGATAATGTTTTGACTCTCGCGAAACCAACATCTTGGCTTCTAAGAAGCGATTGACTAAAATCTGAAAAATCATAAAATTTTGCAAGTTCGTTTATTTCTTTTTCGCTATTCAAATGTGTAACAAACCAATTTTCAGTATTTGCTAATATATTTGGATGTACTGATGAAACTTCTTGTGTAGCATATACTAAAGCAATTTTATATTTAGCGCCTTCTTTTGCTAATCTAGGCCAAGTATCAGTTAACTCCATCTTCTTACCAATTAAATTATGTGCTTCCTCTATGTAAAATACTATATTAGTAGGATTACCTCCTTGAGTAAAAACATTCATTGATTCATTAAAAATATACTTGGCAATTTTTTTACTTAACGTCTCTCTTAAGATTGCATGTCCAACTGATAAATCTAAAATAACAATTTTTCCTTCAATTAAGTAATTGTAGATTTCTCTAGCAACATCATCTTTTCTTTCCTTAGTATGATATATATTAGCAGGATATAAAGCTTTTAAACCATATATTGGTGTTCCATTACTATTTTTACAAGTTAATATATTTAATAACGCCACCGACTCTTCATCTAACCAATTATGCCCCTTTGAATTTGTTATTGGTCCACTGTCCTTACTAGAGTTAACACTATGTACCTTTTCAAAAAATTCTATTGCTGTATCTAACGATATTCCTTTATTTGGGGTTAAACTTTGGTATCCTACTTTATCTAAAATACTTTGTGAAACATCAAAATATACCTTATGATTCAAATCAATATCAAATTTTGCTTTTTTTAATAAAGCTTTGTATATAGCCAATTTAACTTTATATCTAGTCTTTGCACTTACATCTGAATCATCAGGTTTGAATAAAGAGATATTAGTAAAAGTTTTTAAATCATTTGAAATACTTGAATTTTCAGATAGCACATCGCAAATTATTTGAAAACCCTCTTCTATTTGTTCATAAAAATTAGTCAAAAGTGGTTTGAACCCCTCAGTAGGAACCATTCTATACCTAATACATTCATTTGCATATATATCTGATATTGAACCATTATCTTGTTGATTTGCATTAGCATACTCTCCATTTATGTCATAAATAAGTTGCCCAATTTTAATATTACATTCATCAGCTATATTTTTAACAACTGAAATTGTTTGTTTAATCATATTAGACTTTCCAGTTCTAGTCATTCCTAAAACAGCTGTTCTTCTTGCAAGAAAATCTGCAGGCTGAATCATAAAATCAACAAAATCTTCTGTAGATGTTCGATGTAGTCTATCTGTTGATGTATATCGGACCGACCCTATCTTAAATGGCTTAATTTCATTTTTAATTCCTAGTTTTTCAAAATCTTTTTTCGCACTTTCCCTTCTTATAGGATCAACATAATTGACAATTTCTTTTAATGAATCTTTTTTCGGAACATAAACATTAAGTTTTAGCGATGAATAGAAAGACTCAATATCACTTCCTAATACCAAATGTTCATCTTTCATATAAAAAGTTCCTAAAACTCTACATTCTAAACCACTATATTGCATTCTACTCTTTGTATAAACATCGTAATCTTCATTTTCATATTCATTAAATGATGCTTTTTGCTTTTGAAAACCTTCAATTTTGGTTTTAATCATTTCATCATCCTGAGGCAACTTACTACTTTTTATAACTCGTAACAAAATTATTTGTTTGTCTATTTCTTCTATCTCACTATATTTGTCAGGGTCAAACGAAGATGCAATCAAAAAGCAATTATGAGGAATACCATTTACTTTCAATTTCCAATCGTCATTAGTAATAACTAAAGCATTTTCATAATTAATAGAATATACCCATCCTGCAAAATTATCTTTTTGTATTAGACTCTTTAAAATATCAGTGTTTTCTAATTTATTTAGTAAATTCATTTTTCTATCTACCTTATATTTATTTTTAGTTTTCCTAATTTTTCTTTAGACGGCCAAAAATCACTTGACAATCCAATTATCTCACTATTTTTACCTTTATTAGCGACACTATAATTAATATCAAATTTTTTCAAATTATGATTTATATAAATGTTCCTAATTTCATCTACATCATCATATGTAATCATCCAAGGAATAGTTACATTTGAAATTAATTCATAAATTTCTAAATGATCATCTTTGTCAAAGAAATTTGTATATAATTCCTTCCCTTTATTATAATATGGTGGGTCAAAATATATAAATCCGTTAATAATATTTTTCTTATTAATCATGTTAATAAAATCTCTAATTTCTAAATTATATAATTCAATTCGATTTTTGTATTTAGATATTTCTAAAATTCGATTAACTAAATTATCTTTATTAAATCTCGCTCCTATTTTATAATCACCATTTTGACTATAACCACCAATAGGACCTGCTTTCAAAATTCCTGATCGGTTTGTTCTATTTAAATAAAAAGTTGCAAAAGCCAATTCAATAGAGTATTCATTTTTTCTATTATTATATATATCTTTTTGTCTTCTCCATTCTTCAATATTTAATTCTGCATTTTTAACTAAATCAATGAATTTTTGTGTGTCATTTAAAATAGCATACCAAATCGAATAAATGGCACAATCATAATCATTAATTATAATTTTACTAACTTTCTGATTATATAATAACGAAAGAGCTAAACCGCCCCCGCCAACAAATGGTTCTATATATGTACCATTAACTATATTTAATTCTTCAATTAACATATCAACAAGAGGAAATAGTTTACTTTTACCTCCTGGATAACGAAGGGGTGAATTATTCATAATCTGCTCCTTTCTAAATTTAATTATTAATTAAATTATTTACGTGAAATTTAATTTTAAATTCTCTGTTTTGGCAATCATACAATTTAACAACAATATCTGGTTTTTCTCCCATATTAAGCCTCTTAGCGATTATAGTTAAAAAATCCGGTTTTATCGATATTAATAAATTTTTCTTATATTGACTGTTTGCATTAATGTTAAAAGGAATAAATGTTATTTTGTTCAAATCAACTTTATAATTATCGCATTGATTTTCAATGTATAGAATGTCTGTTCTTGTATTTGTATCAGTATATATCCAATGTACTATTCCTTTGCAAATTGCAAAATTTTTGTTAGAATTATTTGAAATTTTTATTGGAATACAACACATTTTTTCTTTTTTTCGACCAATCGTTATATCTTTTAAAAAAACATTATTTTCATCTGAAATAACATTAACAATATCTCTATTGGCATATATTTCTTCCAAATCATTTCTTGTAGCTTTAAAATTATTGGCACTTTTTCTTATATAAATATCTCCTGAATTTAGTTTATTTACACCATTAAAACTATAATCTTTTTTTACCACATATGGTCTTTCATAATTATTTGAACAAACTACCAAAACTCCTAAATTGCAGTTTTCATATTTAAAAGTTTCCATTTCTACATTTATAAATGGATCACAATATGACTGTATCAAATTATTAATCTCTGAAATATCAGGCAAATCATTTATTTGTATTCCTAATGTTTCCTTATTTGTATCCTCAATACCAAATATAATGTACTTTTCTTCATTTGATAAATTATTACTAAAGCTCATTATATCTTTTATTAAATCATACTTTATATTAGAATGATAATATCTTTCTTTAAAATCTACAAATTCATTTTCTTGTTTATTTTTTATAAATTCAATAATTCTATTTAATCTTTCTGTTTTCAAAATAATTCTCCATAAAATCGTATATATCATATTATATCACATTTTTTAATAAAATGTAAAATAGATTGTATTTTCAGAGATACTGTCATGACAAAAATACTTTATTAATTTATTTTACTATATTCTTTTGGAAAGAAAGTAATACCTTAATTAAGTGATAGATAAAATCCTGTCATATATCTTTCAAATAGGTATACCATATATAATCCGTATTGAGTTGATTGTGTAATATTCTTATCCATTATAGCAATCCAAGGATATTGTGTTTTATTACCTTGTTCCATAGATCCTTTAACAATAAGATCACTTATTCCTAGTGTATATCCTATTTTATTTGGAAGTATTTTTGTTAATACTTTATATAGTTCAGTAGATGAATCCACTTTTTCACTTCCGTCATTGTAGTATTCTAATATATATTTAAATAGTTTGTTCATCGTTCTCCTCTAATTACAACAGATTCAATAAGAATTCTTCTATAGAATGTCCGCAAAATACTTCCCTTTATTAAATGTAAATAAAACAAAACTTGGTAGTAATTCCTGTCCAATACTTTTCAAACCAACCAAATTAATTACCCAACTTTTTAGATTATCAGGAAGTAAATAACATACAGGCTTATTATTTTCTAAAATTGTAACACATGCTTTATCAAAATTTCCAAAAAAACCTGCACTTAATACATAATATTTATTTCCTGATGACAGAATTTTTAAAGTTTTATGCTTTCTGTAGTCAACATAACATTTCGCACCTCTTTGATTATAATACACTCCATTATCTATATTAGCAGGCTCAATAGGTAATTTATTTCCCATTTTTTTGAAATGATCATCTAACATATTTACTACGCTATTATTTAACCTTACCTGATGATCATACTTAGAATATTTATTAAACTCCTCTATATTATTAAAACTATCAAAATAGTGTAATATTGCTATAAAAGTATATAAATCATCACAGTACTTACCAGAATAGATTTTATCCCAAACTTTATGTTGCTCTATTATAACTTTTTTTAACTTTTTATATATTTCCAAATGAATTTGGTTAATATTAAACCAATTTTGATTCATAAAAAGTAAATTTTTTGTTTCTTCGGTAGGGCCATTTACAAATGATTGTTTTATTGCCTTCATAAAAGAAGAAAACATTCCTGCCAAAAAATCTGAAATTCTAAGTCCAAATGATTCATCCGATTTCATTTCACAACTTTTATTTAATCCTGCGGACAATGCCGCTTGTAGTGTTTTACCATTACCTTCTTTATCAATAGTTAAATTATATTCTTTACATTTTATTTCTCTTAAATATTTTACAAAACCATCAAATGATATTTCATAATCCCAATTGAGCTGAACATCTTTTGCAACAGATTGTAATATTATTAATGCTTGATCTATTGCTTTATTCTCTAAAACTCTATAATCTTGTCCAATACTTTCATTTTTCTTTTTAACATTAAGCATAAATTTTTCAAGTTCATCAAGAAAAGAACTATCATTATTATATATAGCTTCTATTACATTTTTAGGTTGATACAAAGAAACCATTTTTGTTATTGAATATTTCAAACTATCTGCATCTATAACAAGAGTATTTTTATAAATACGCAATAATTGTAATATTAGATATTCAATTTTATTAATTGAAGTTATATAAATATTTATGTTGTTTGTAATTAATATATCTAAATAATCATTTATTAAATTTAAATCATCTTTTTTAAATGTTACTAATCCAAAACTATATTTCTTTGGAGTCAAAATAGTACTTTTCAACTCCGATCCATATTTAATTGTATATACTCTCTTATATTTTTCTTCAAATAAACTATATTCTTTTTCAACTTTTTCTTTTTCGCTTTGAAGAATTCCTATAATAGATGCAACAAAATGTTCTCTAAAGTTTTCCGCTAACAATGTTTCTTTTGTTAGTTTTCTACTATGTTCAGACTCATCATAAAAGAATTCTAACATTATTTTATCCTCCAATTTATTATTAATATTTACAATAATTTAATTTATTTCTATATATTCCCATATTTGCTTATCAAAGAATACATTATAATTATATTTATCACTTTTATATGTAGCCACAACTAATAATTGTTTAGGACGTGTCATTGCAACATAAGCTAATCTAGCCATTTCAGTATTTTTATCACTATCTAAAAGAACTTTTGGAGTTAAAGTAGAACCAGTTTTACTATTAACTACTAGCATAAGAGCATCAAATGTTGCTCCTTTTACCCCATGTATAGTAGAATAAACATAATTTTCTTTTTTAGTTTTTTGAAAAAATTTATATAGTTCTATATTTTTAAAATTTTTATGAGATTTATCACGACTTTTAATTTTAATTAATTCTTCTGCTTTTATTGATTTTCTATGAACAAGTTTATTGCTTGTAAGAAAATTATTAATCATTACAATACTTCTTTTTAACCAATCATCTAAAGTAGCCATTGGTGTAATTAAGTTTTTTAAGAATAAATTACATAAATATTCAAAAGACAAATTTAATTTTCCAAATGATTTACTAGATATATGATTTATATTAAAATTTTTATAATCTGCATAAATTAAATCATACAAAATTAATAAACATTTTTCATATGCTATTTTCCTTTTTCCTAAATACCATTCATATGAAGCCTCTGCAAGCATTCTAGTTAACGGTGTTTTCCATAAATCTTTTATATCAGTCTCTGAATAAATTTTCTTTCTATGAACAATTGCAATATTTGTACCACTATTCTGTATATTTAAACTATTGACTTTACTTAAAAACCATTCTTTTAAATCCTGAATACTACTTTTTTCATAAAGAAGAATTATTGGTTTCATCCTTAAATCCTTATAAGGTGAATTTGACAAATAATTTTTCTCCTGCGATAATTCATTCGAAAATATTTTTGTGGCATCACATATTAATTGTGAACTTCTATTATTTATAGTTAATTTCAATGGAATAAATTTATTAGAATTATATTTTTCTATGAACTTACTTGAGTCTGCATTTCTCCACTCATAAATTGCCTGATCAGGATCCCCAACGTAATTAAATATTATCCCTTTCTTATTCAAAATATCGAAAATAGCCATTTGTTCTTTAGATGTATCTTGCGCTTCATCAACTATTATAATAGGATATCTATTCTTGATAGCATCAACTATTTGTGGATACTTTGTAAATAATTCATATAAAGCACAATATACATTATTTTGTAATATTACCCCATTATTAAACAAATGATTATAAAAAGCATTACAATAGGTTAATGAATTTTTATTTATACAATTGCAGACCACTTCTTCATTGTTTTTATATAACTTTTTGTCAATCGAAAAATAAAAATCCACATTTCTACTTAAACAAGTTTGATAGCATTGACTATTCCACACTTTATATATAGTTTTATCAACATCCATTACAATTAAAGGTCTTCTTTTAAATAATAAATACCCAAATCTCAACAGTATATAATTTAAAAAACTATCAATTGTACCATTATAATGAGGATTTAGTACTCCTGTACTATTCTCATTTATAAATTTAATTTTATCATTTAATTCTTCGCTAGCTACATTAGTAAATGACAATAATGCTACTCCCGAATATTTACATTTCCAGTTTTTAGTTAACTTCAAAAATTTATATGCTATTGCAGTAGACTTGCCGCTACCAGGACATGCTTTTAATACAACATTTTGTGTTGAATTTATGTATTCTAGCTGTTCATCTGTTAAATTAATTTTTTGTTTATTATCTACTTGTAACATGTATTATTGCTCTCTTTATATATTCAGGAACTACAAATCCACTTTCCTTATTAATTTTCGATAATAGTTTTTGTGCAATATCTGATTTATCTTCGCTTCTTTTTCTAATAAATAACCACACTAAAGCAGCTTTTTCCTCATTTGTCTTAACTTTTTTAATTTGTTTTTCTAATTCAACACCTGCGATTTCATGAATATCTTTCAATATAGCAATCATAATATCAAGATTTTTAAGTGCCAATTCATATTCTAATGTTTTGCAAGCTTTCTCAACTATAATTTTCGAATCAGTTATTAATTTATCCAATTTATCGCACCTGTCAGATTGCTTTCCGTTTTTTAACTTATTAACAATTTCATTTAAATTAGAATAATCATAATCTATAGATGACTCTATGTAAGTTTCATTATCACTTTTGTTTGTGCATCTATCATCGTCTGTAATTACAACTCCTCTTATTAACGGCTCTTCATTATTAAGACTTAATAAGTTAATAAAAGGTTTGAAAGATACACCATTAATATTTACTACTTCAACAAAATAATCTTCAAGTTTTCTTCCTAAATATTCAGCGATTTTTGAAATAATAATTGCTTCGCTTATTCCTTCTACAAAAATAACCCCTTTAGAAAATAATAATTGTGATTTCGTTACATCTAAATATTTTTGCATATATTCCTTATCATTCTCATCAAGTTTAGTATCTTGTATTGCTACGCATTTGGCAATTCCATTATATTCTGTCAAAATATTAACATTATCTAAATCTACTTTAGATAAAATACTTGGTGAATGCGATGTATATATAATTTGACAATTAGTTAATTCCTTACATTTATTCTCAAAAAAAAGTTGTAATAGTTTTTGTAGTTGAGGATGTAAATGAGCTTCTGGTTCTTCAATTAAAAATAATTTTGATAAAACTCCATCGTTTTCTTGTGACATATCACCTAATACAGATGCGATATAAATTAAATTATTATAACCCAAACTATTTTGACTAATATTATAATAAACTTGATTTATATTTTGAAGTTTGCTTTTTACCTCTTCAGTTAAATCAACCAATAATAAACCTTCAATATCCAAATATAAATCTTCACCATCTATCTTAATAAATTTAGTGAATTTTGCATCTTGTAAATTTTCTATAAAGAATTCTTTATTTTCACTAATATATGTCCACTTAGAGATCACATTACTTTTAAAAGTTGATAAAATTGAATCAAAATTAGGTTCGACAATATTTAAATCTATTTTTTGATTAAAAATATTTTTTTCTATTTCTAATAAATTTTTATTAATTATTGATTTTGCTTTTTTTATATTTTCTTCTGATAAAATTTCTTCATTTAAGTTGTTAAATTTTTTAACTAATTGCTGTTCGTCTGTTTTATTATTATAGAGAGATTTTATTAATAAAGCTATTTTACTATTCTTTGAAGGATTCAAATCAGTTTCAACATTCCTTAAAGCATTCAAATAAGATATTTTAAAGGCATCAAAAAATTCTCCATAAATATTATTACCTTCTATCTTTCCACCCCATAGCTCATATCTTACTTTTTCAATTCCCTTAGTATTTTCCTCTCTTCTAAAACGAATATGAAATTCTCCTTTTTCTGGAGACTCTGGATCCCAAATATCAATTAATTCATTTGGCACTTCATTTAAATAAAAATCAAATTCAGCTGTTTTTGCCTTTTTTATTAATATGAAAATCATCTAATGTAAAATATAACATTTTCTTATATTCTGAAATTGATAAAACGATTCTCATAGCATCAATAACTGCTGATTTTCCACTATTATTAGCACCAATAATTGCATTAATTCCAGTTTTTAAATTAATGACTACACCATTAGAATCAAATATTCTAAAATTCTTTATTACAATCTTTTCAATGTACATATTAACTTACCTTTTTTATATCTCATATTAATTTTTTTGCTCTACTAAAATATAAATCGAAATGTGCTTGTGACTTATCTCTATACACACATCTTTCACCACTTGGTAGTTTTTCTTCTCCTAACTCTTTTTTATCAAATATTATTGTATCATTTGAAGCAAAAACTACTGTACTATGTTTGAATTCTATTAATGGATCTTTACTTAATCTAATAAATTTAACATTTGAATTTTTATAATGAGTTTCTAGTTCACTTATTCAAACATTACTAGCATAATAATATATTTCAACATTATGTAAAGGGGCTTTTATAACTTTATGTAAATAATCTACTTTTGAAATACAAGATGTAAAAATTTTTATATTGTGTTTCTTTCTAAATATCTAAAGCCCAGTATTTAAAAAATGCTCTTCCTTATACTGTTCTTTATTTTTTAATTTTATATAATTTTCACCAAAATATTGTGCACCTCTTATATAGTATTCTTCTTCTCTATTCATTATTTTCTCTCTTTCATTTATATTTCTTCGTTGTATGTTTTAAAAATCTATAATTTCATTGTAAATTATAACCAATGATTTTTATTATTTTAATCATTAATTTTGTCTCATCACAGACTTTTTATCTTGTCGTCCTAAGTTCAGTTTAATAAAAAGTCTCGATGATTTTTTCAATAAAATTTACAGACTTTTAGCTAAACTCTCCTATTTTTCTTATATTTTAATTAATTTTTAGTATGTTTTTATTGTTTTTATTCACTTTTTCTTCGAGACAAAAGTGTAAACTCACGTGATAATAACTGACAAAAAGTTTTTACTTTAAAATTAAAACAATAAAATATAAATCACATAAATAAAATAGTTATTTTTTTAAATAATACCCACCATTTCTTCTTGAACCTTTAAACTCACATATATTAATTAATTTCCTTTTTAATGAGTTTTTAACCATGTCAATAGTAACATTATCTAATATATGATTTAATTCCTCAACTATTTGTTTTGTATTTAGTCCTGGTTTTTCACTAATTACTCTTACAACACTCAAGTCAAAATCAGATAAGTCAATTTTTTGAGATTGATTTATTGGGTCTTTTATTGGGTCTTTTATTGGGTCTTTTAATGAGTCATTTATTGGGTCAAAATTCATATTAGGCATTTTTAAAATAAAAAAACTTTCGCTAGGTAAAAACTCTGGTTGTCTTTTACTGTTTTCATATGCATGTAATATTCTTGGTATTCCTGTTCCAAAATTTTCAATATATTGAAGTTTACTTAGTATATTAACTAAACCTGGATTTCTATAAGTTTGTACTCCATCAAATATTTGTTCAAGTGTAGCCTGAAATATACCACCTGGATTAGTAATTTTTACTTTATCCTCATAAAATTCTAGTTTAATATTCGATCTTATAAAATAATTAGCATGAGCAAATGCATTCAAAATTGCTTCACGCAAACTTGCTCCAGGATAAGAAATTGTTTCTATTCTTTTCCAAGAAGTATTATCAATTATAGCTGATACATCATTATAATTGGCAGAATTTTCTAGTGCTAAATCTAAACATTTTAAAAGTGATCCTTTAAACTCTTTCTTAACTAAAAAATTTAAATTTTTGTCATACTTTGCAAATTTAACTGTTATTGGAGATTGGTCAGATAATAATAAACCTAAATTAGTATATTTGTTTTCTTTATTTAACAATCCTAACGACCTTAGATTTCTTTCCTCATGTTTTATATCATTTTCATCACATATTTGATTAAAATATTTAAATGTCAAATCTTGTTCTTCCGATAAATCACTTTCAAACCTATAATCTTTTGACTCCAAAATCATTAATAAAATTTCACTATCATTAGCTTTTCTTACACTAGAACCAACACGTTTGAATACACCACTAGGTTTTGGTCCTTTTTCTTTAAGATAATATGGTTTATCATCACCTTTTGAAACCTCAATAACAAAAACATTATCCTCATTAAAATAATAATTAACTAATGATGAGGGTATAGGATAAATAGCGTCTTGAATCCAATTTGACAATTTAAGTTCTAATGAATCTCTTTCTTGTCTATCATATATTCCAACAACACTTCCATCATCATTAACACCAATATAAATAACACCACCATCAGTATTTAAAAAAGCAATAATTTCTTTTTTTACATTTTCAATTAATTCTATCTTCAATTCAGTCTTATTTGATTCACTATACATACTATTTCTCCTTTTATTAGGTCAATTCTAATTATATTATATCACATAATGACCCAATTATTCAATAAAAATATAAATTTATAATTTACTATTCTAAATATATGGTAAAAGACTAACTATAAAAAACCTATGCTTTCTTCGTCAGTCTAAAAAAATCGGTAACATCCTCTTTTAACTTTTTCCCTGGTTTGTTTTCGAATCTTTTTTTAAAGAATTGGACAAGGTTCAAAAATTATGTTCACAATTGGTAAATCTCTTTCATTGCTGTTTTATTTCCAGAGAATTCATTCTCTTATTATCTCATTGGTTCGAGTCCATGGTAAGTCTCCCCTAGTGTTTAATACAAAAAGTCTTGTATTTTTAGTGATTTGGATATAATTTTCATAATTTTGAGTTTGTGTTTTGTAATTTTTTAGAATTTTCATCCTAAAATGCAAAAAAAGCCCTCTGAAATGCTATAAATTCAGAAGACTTACCGATTTACTTTAATGGTGATTCGTACGGGATTCGAACCCGTGAA